>Ga0209780_1002214_pt1 | contig 13640 bp, 10 predicted proteins | sample WorMetexBAHAMAS2_FD_187384 | JGI IMG/M metagenome (GOLD analysis project Ga0209780, IMG submission 187384) | Marine gutless worms symbiont microbial communities from Max Planck institute for Marine Microbiology, Germany - Inanidrilus exumae... | ecosystem: Host-associated > Annelida > Digestive... | reverse complement strand
TGCAAACCAATTAAACAACAATGCAATAAATTGTTTGGGCAGTGATCTATCCATCAAAACACTAAAAAGTTCATAGACCTAATGGTCAACTCTGTCGAAAGCCTTAGATATACCTAAAGCACAGATGGTGACATTACAATTATTTTTTTAGATAATAATCAATAACTGTCTTAAATGTAAATACTGCATGGCTGCAGCTAGACTTCGGTTTAATACCAAATTGAAAAGGATCAGATATAAGCTCATCTTTAAACTGCGATAACAGAACCATTTCAAACAGCTTGCTAATCACCGGGCTGAGTGTAATGCCTCTATAATTGTCTGTTGTGAACCGGTTACCGTCCACATTCTTAAGTAGAGGTATAACGATTCCTCTGCCAAAATCATCAGGCACCATACTATGCTTATACAGCATTGTGAACAGACATGACAGATGAACCAATAAAACAGTATGTGCAAGGCAGATGTGCTCAGCCATTAGACCACCAAAACCAGCAGCTTTCCCTATCTTTAAATCTCTGACAACATTCTGAACCAAATCGACACTGATAAAGTTGAGTTGAGTTGACACAGAAGAAAGCCAGTGGGCCAAGAAATGCTAAAAGGAATGACAAGAAGATAAAGAAACAGACCTGCAGGATGGATAAACCGAGAGGTTGAAAGCCAAAAGCAATTCAGCAGCAGCATGTTAGCAGAAAAAAGACAGACAAGGCAAACACAAAAACAGGTAACATTTCTTCACAGGATGCCAGATGTATTGTTTGTGATGAATGGTTTAGTGACAGTGCACCAGGAGAGAAATGGATTCAGTGCCAGAAGTGTAGAGGATGGTGCCATGTGGAATGTACAGAGAATGAAAAGTCTAAAGCCAAGACTTTTGTTTGTGACCTCTCCTACTGCAGTAGGCACTAGGCCTGTAGTACTGAAGTACATTTGATTTAAGACTAAATGTCCCAAAAAGAATATTATGTGCTAGCACGTGACATGACAAGTTGATTATTCACAATAAAAAGCATAAGTTAGTTGATACATATATCACTGCCGTCTGCAACGTTAAGAGATAAATTTATTGTGTAAATTTTTCTTTAATTATTGGCGAAATTATGGTAAAATTTTCTAACTAGTCTAACTGACAATATCTTAGTCAGCCTATTCTGTGACAATGCAGTGGGATGACCTGTGCACTGTCATAGCCTTTACACTGCAAACTACATAATTTCATTTTTTGCACCGAAATGTTTTCATTTTTATTGTTTTACATGAGTGTAAACGTACTCACAGATTTTAAAAAACATCTCACCTGTACTGTGTAATAACCATTAGTCATTGTCTATGTAGCATAACATAACTTAGCACGGTAAAAAAAATCTAAAAAGTAATTCTAACTAAGTTCATGGTATACATTTCTTGTGCATCAATTTTTTCTCAAATAAACACCTGCATCTTGCATCTGTTCTTGTTCCTAAATTCACTGACATAGTCCAACTACTCTCTCACCTCTGGTCAGTTTCACCCCATTCTCAAAGAATCTGTCATTTCTCCACTGCTTAAGTAGTCTACCACTCTACCTTAGACAAAGATGAGCTCTCTAACGGGATAGCTGAATTTACAGGACTGGAAACTGCAGGACTGGAAAATGACGGACGAAGTCACAGGGGTGGAATTTGCAGGACTGGACTCTGCAGGACTCTCTAACTATCACTCAATCTCTAACCTTGTTATATCCTGTCTCATTGATCACCTCACTTCCAACAAGCTACTTAATCCTCACCAGTCTGCCTACTGTAAACATCATTCCACTGAAACTGCTCTGCTCTGCATTCATGATCATCTCATCAATGCAATAGGATCACAAAAAGTATCATGCCTTTGCCTTCTTGATCTCTGTGAGCTGCCTTTGATACCATCGACCACAACATCTTAATCACTCGCTTCTCATCTTGGCTCTACTCTGTTCAAGTCCTACTTATCATCTCGCTCCTTTCTTGTTAAATGTGATAACAACCTCTCTTCCTTGCATACTTCCTCGTGTGGTGTTCCCAGTCCAAAGCTCTGTTCTCAGACTTTTACTCTTCATCATGTACACTACCTTTCAGTACTTTGATCTATTCCCTTTCCCTTGACCCCAACTTTATGCAGATGACACTCAGCTCTTCTCTTTCCCAGAAGCGGATCCACGGGGTGTGGGGGAGCAAAGGGGGCGACCCCCCAGATGGCTGCTGGTTAAATGCTGATACAATACCGGCGTGTGACAGACAGACAGACACACATACACAGACAGACAGACAGACACACAACGACGGCTAATACCCGCGCATAGCTAGTGTCGTGCGTGTGTTCAAATACTCGTTTAGTCATGGGAAGAAATTTTATCGCTCAGCGAACGCAATTTTTGGTGAAATAGGGCAAACAGCATCAGAAGAGGTTGTTTTGCAACTTGGTAATCAGTAAATGTATCCCAATTATTCTACATGGCTTGGAAGCTTGCCCATTAACGAAATCAGATCTGCAGTCTATGGACTTCGTGATAAACCGCTTGTTTTATGAAATTATTTAAGAAAATAACATTGATCATGTCAAATACTGCCAACACTGTTTTTCTTTTGATATGCCGAGTGACCTATGGCAGAAGCAAGTTAAAGCCTTTGAAAGCAATTTAACGAAATGCAAATAGGTCTACCATAGTTAAGTTATTCTTTTTCGTTTGCTTCTTTATTTGTTCATTGTGTATTTTTTTGTGCTACTGCTACCATTATTGGTGAAATAAAAATATATATAAAGCAAATTTGAGGCGGGCGTTGGCACAGTGTAAGTAGACAGCAAAGCAGACTGCATAAGCTAGGATTTTAATCAACATTTAAAGGATGATAGTTTTGTCTACAGAGTGAACACGCACAGACAGAGTTCCAGGAAGATGGTGTGGAAATAAAAAAGGCACGTGAGGAAATGTTACTAGTGAGTAATGCCACATTGCATCATCTGAACAATGAATCTATTAATAAAATTTCGCATAGGATTCAACGTAACTTTCTATCTAAAACAAAAATTACAATTCTGCAACAATCCAAAACCACATTGCATCATATCACACAGCTATTCCTGTATCATTTATGCGAGAACACTCAAACTCAGAATGCTGTCATAATTTTTCCAGCTGGCCTTCTTTCTATATTCACAGTTTACACGGCTTCGTAACTCACTTGTGAAGTGGCGGATGTAATCAACGATTGCTTTGCAGTGCACTTGCAGAAATGTTCAGAACTGCACACAAATCCCACGCCGGCGCCGCCGCCGAATTTTTCAATATATAAACAGACTTCAAAGACTAGCTACCGCTTCTGTTGCATTGTACGTTTGCTTTCTTCGCGTCTTCGAACTGTCAATGGATTTCGTGGGTCAAAGATTTCGTACCGATCAATGTCATGAACATTAGCATCAAGCACCTTACGTTCACTGGATTCAAACTGAAGGCCTTGATGCGTCCTAGCACACACATACACATGATTAGAAACATACAGCTGTGTAATAAATACCAATTCAGCATGGACAATTAGCTACATACAGCTACGCAAGTCTGTGGGATAAATAAACTTGCTACAAGCTACTCAGTCTAAAAATGTTGAAGTTAATTAGAACGAATGTCGGCTGGTCCGCTTCCAGGTAACAACCTTGGGCAAGATGCTCACATGCATGTGCCTCTGTCACCAAGCAGTATAATTTGGTACCAGCCGATAGGCGGTGACGCTCTTTGGCTGGGAAGGTAACCGCAGGCCAAGGTGGAAAGTAATGGCAGCCTACCGCCGGGTGGATGGCTTCAAGTCACATGCGGGCTGACTACCTGTACACCGGGATCAGCTCCGGGCCAAACGCTCAGTAACGAGTATAGGAGAACGTTTTTAAGTAGAACACTTTTTCTGACATCATTACTCATTAGAAGACAGTGTCAACTTACACACGTACATTTTTATAAAATACACACAAAATACTCAAAATCACACGCGATGAAAACAAGTTAGTTTAGTTTAAAGTGTGCAAAGACAAACACATTAAACTTATGTTAATATTTGTGAAAGACTTTCAATACAACAGCAGCCATTTTATGGCCACTATACAGATCAACTCGAGGATTTTGTGGCAATGTCTTACTATGCGCATGCCCATGCTGATGACAACTTGTGCATTTGAATAAGGAAGTAAGTCGCCAGAATTCCCCTCAACAGCGTTACCTTCACCTCTCCGCACCAGTAAGTTAAACCTTTCAAAACAGACATTGAGGATAAATTTTCCAAAATAATCCAAACATAATCCAGGTACTAACCAGCTCAGGTCGTTCGTATCATCATCTTCATTGTTATCTTCTCTTCTTTCACTCTCCTCATCCTCATCGACATCATCTGCAACGCCAGCTGACACGTACTCGGCAAGCCTTCTCGATCTTTCCATCTTTGACTGGAAAGTCGCAAGCATCTTCAACGTTTCCGCTTCACGTTCTGATCCTTTCTTTACTCTCTGCTCACTCCGCTGCTTGTATTTGTTCCGCTCAGCTAAATAAGTGTCAACCTCCTTCTTAGCAGCAGTTGAACTGGATGCTGCAGTATGCATACAACAAAGAGCAAACTAAATGTCTGAAGCATTCACTGGTGAACAGTGATGGCCAGATGTATGTACTATATACGAACACAATGATCACAAAGACACTTGGCAAACAGGTTAGTAATACGTGTACTAATGTACCATCGTAAGTCATTCTAGATATAAACTAGAGAAATGTGCAGTCATATCGACATGCAGACCCAGGCTGGGCGGTTGGGATTTGACCTTTTGACCTCAGGGTCAGTGCATGCCGAGATTCTGCGAGGACTATATGTCTACCGACTTTGGTGCTGATAGCTCAAGCCGTTTTCGTTTAAGAGTGTGGACAAACAAACAGACAGACAGACGTAACTGAACGCCCTACCCTACGCCGGTGGCTATACAGCCGGCGTGGGTAATAAGCCAGTGTGTATGCAACTGAAACAGGTGTTGGTAAGTCACGGTACAACAGGTAAATAAGTAACATATAGCCAGCTAAGTTGCCAACACAGAACTGAAACAAAACAATAACAACTAGAAGATGGACTTCGATGCCCCAGCCCAGCATCAACGTGGATGCCTTCACCAACAAACACTTACACACGCTGTGACCTTGACCTTTGACCCAGCGCCAACGGGGGGTAGGGGGCCTGCTCCCCACAAGAAAAATTGGCACCATGGGCGGGGCTGTGGTCAGCATTTGTCCTAATGTATTGCTCGCTATGTGACCCCTAAAACTCTCTTTGGCCCCCCATACTTATTAGACTCTGGCGCCGGTACTGCTTTGACCTCCAAAATATAGTGACTATTCCCTGCCAGTTATATCATAATTGTTCAGGCCATTCATGAGATATCTTGACTGGATGAACGAATAAACAAACAACGGACAAACAGGTCAGCCTAATGACACAATGTCTTTGCCACAGTCCCAACACTGTTGGGTGGTGAAAGCATAAATAATACAAAAGCAATCAGTACAGAAAATTTAGCTCCAAGTCCAAGTGCAAGAAGGCAATGCTGGGGAAAGTCGTCACTAGATACCAAACAAGCAAGCAATGACCAGGACAGAGTTGCAAACGTAAGTAAAGAGTATGTTTCAGCCTTTCTGCACTTCCATAACATCAATGTAATAAAATTGTCACAACTGAATCATGACTACACATCTGCATGGCATAAAATACACAGAGAAACATTTTAACAACAGTCATCACTACTGACTGTTATCAGCAGCCTCCGAAGCAGTGTTCAGAGATGACTGGTCTTTATTCTTCTGACTGTGAGATGAAAGTAAGTCTTTTTTGAGTCGCTTTGTCTCAGCCTTCAACTTTGCCCTTCACATGTTAACATTCTTTAACAAACAACTGCAGAAAACTAACACTACACACGGCATTAAACATTAGCCATACAAAATGTTAATCACTACAGTTGTGGTGTGAATGTCACAAATGTCACATTATCGTTGCATGATAAATTGTACACATTAAATAAACAAAACCAGTTTGCAAAAATTAGCCCCATACGGGAATGGTGGTCGACTCCTACCTACTGCCAACTTCAAAGTCACGTGACACAATAACTAGGAAAAAAATGAAAAATCCGGCCCCGATAAGCTTTAGGTACTGCCCCTTAATTTAAGAATCCGTAGTCAATTGCTGGCCCCCATTATAAATGGGGGAGGAGATAGCCTTTGCAAATGGCCGAATTTCAGACTTTCGAGGGCTCGTGACGTTGACCTTGGACAGTCATTGGCACTCGTCGACCTGTACCTACATACCAAATTTCATTGAAATAGATGAAAGTTATTGTGGATGGACGGACGGACGGACATTTGAGACCCACTTTATTAGGTCGACTTGGAGGAGTCGACCTAAAAATCAGCAAAAAAAATTTCTAAGAAAAGACGTGATAGGAGATATAGCAAGCCCAGTAATGCAAACAAGGTTACAAATCTAACATTATTAATTCAAGTAACTGTACAGTGGATTTTGGCCATTTTACCAGATATGCCTGGGTTAACCAGTGACCCACCTGACCCCATTTCTTCCTACAGGGTGACCCAAAACTTCTCTTATCATTCATTCAGCTCAGCCATATTTTCTTCAGACACAAAGATATGACACAGTGACACAGATAGCTGAATCAAATTAAGTTGCACACTCAGTGGATATTATAACAACAACAAAGGGCAGATAAATCATGAAGGAAAGAGCTGAAACAAGTTTATCATACAGTCGATCGTCAGACTCCGTTGTCATGGCCATCCCTGCATCCTCGCCAACATTCAGCTGATGATGTGCATGATCAACCTTTTCTCGTCCCGTCTTCAGCTTCTTGCGAACTGACTCTGCAACGGCTCCAGCTTCCTCAGCACTTCTCTTCTACAAGCAAACCACCAGTATGCTGTTCATCTACACCATCCCATGTGATCAGCAGTAACACGTCATCAATTCCATACTTATGTTTGAACAAAATACTCAAACAGTTCATTACATCACGTGCAAAGATGAGCACTGAGTGTATTAACAAATTAATAACAATGCACTAGTGGTGTGAAACACCAGCCAGCAGCAACTACCAGATTGATACAAACAATCACAACAACTCACAACACAGACAACTCTCTCTTTCCCTCTTGGATGTTGATTACTTGGCCTATCTCTGCAGTATAACCAGGTTAGATCACTGCCTTAACAGGCCATCTTCAACAGCCACATGCTACAAGCAAACCTATGGCTTGGCTGCAGTGGGACATTTTACAAGTCGGCTGCCTTTCCCATCAGCATCAAATTATTCAATACAGCATGATGCATGAGCATCTTACAACTCAGTCCAAGGGCCATCTTCAACAGCCACATGCTCACAATGCTGCCGGTTATACCTGAGCAAACGTTAAATGTGAAAACTGGGACAGAAAAAATGCAGTGTGGAAAGAAATGTGGACTACCTACAAATTATGACCATAAAAACAAATACATACATACATACATATACACTGTGTCTCAAAAAACACCCCGTCATTTTGGGCTATAAACATTTTCCGATTTAAATAATTTTTGGCACAAATATTACTTAGGGATTAGGCAATCAAAAGATGGCTTAGTTTCCCACCTCACCAAAATAAACCATCTTTTGAATGCCTAATCTCTTAAGAAATATTTATGCCAAAAATTATTCAAATCGGAAAATGTTTGCTTAAGTTACAGCTAAAAACAAAAATGTTTGGTTTTTTTTGAGACACATAGTGTAAACTGTACATACATACACAGTTTTACATATATACACACATTTATAATGCATACAATAGTCGGGCACAAAGGTGTGGAGTGCTTCTCAACCATTGGGCTGTACCTGAATCTAGCTCCACCAGCTCCATTCGCTCTACCTGCACTATGTCATTATCTACCTGCATTGAGCTCTACCTGTGCTGTGTAATTAGGTTCATCATCGTCATCATCATCATCATCGTCATCATCAACTGCTGGCACTGAGCTCAGTGTGCTGTCATTCAGAAGGTCGTGACTGCTCTTACCCTTCACTTGCAGACGCTACATACAAATATATCACAGTGCAGACGATTTATTCCTATCAGAACTGTGGGCTCTATACACCTGCTGTACTATCATATTAAGTGGCTACTGCCATCATCTCCACTTTAATGGAGGCTGTGGAAACCCAGGTTGACCAGATGTCCGTTACTTAAGTGTTATTCCTCCACTTTTTGCAAAAGAGAACTTTTGTTGACATGTGGCACAGCATTTTAATAGGCTGGATGCCCTTCATGTCACTCAACTGACAGTGTCAATCATGGCACTAAACAAAATTCAAAGCACTAACGCCAACACCACCAATCATATACCACGCTGCTGAACATAGTGGCATTGCAAGCAAATGTGTCAAGCCACGTTTGAACTTGTGATTTCCACTGACAACCCGAGCTGCTGAATTTAGCACATACTGAAGATGACCAGTAACGGCCTCTTGACGACCCGGCCAGCACGGCATTGCAGCAATCAACACGGGATGAGACAAAGGTGTGTACCAAAGCCCTTGCAGACTCAGTGTCAACAGAACGACAAATCCTTCAAATCTGACGAAGCCAGTAAAAGCACGTTGAACTTGTATGTGAAACGTGCTTGTCAGTGCTGAGGTCAGATGAGATGATGACATCGAGGAGGCGCACATAATCACTGGCTGTGATGGTCTCGTCACCGAGCTGTAGTGGCGGTCCGCTGCCACAAGAAAAGCAGAATTGTATTTGGAACTGGCCCAGAGAAGTTCTGTCTTGTCAGCGTTTAGCTTGAGTCTGTTTGCCGCCATCCAGTAGTTCACATCTGATATGCAAATTTCAAGTCATTGGATAGTCGTCATCATGTCCCTGCGCTGACACTGCAAATATAACTGAGTATCATCTGCATATGAGTGAATGCTGACGTCATGTGCTGCAGCCACATCAGCGAGGTCAGCCGTGTATAAAATAAACAGATGCAGACCCGGAACAGAACTCTGTGGCACAGAGCAAACAATAATGACCACAGGCGACGTGCTACCTCCAAACATGACCTGAAATGTTCTCTTGAACAAATATGAATTAAAGCATCGGAGAATGACACCACAAAGACCGGAGACAAAACTGACGTAAGTCAAAACATCAGAAAGTCATGGTCAACGGTGTTGAATGCGGCGGTCAAATCAAGCAGGCACAGAGCCGAGACATTACCTTCATCAGCAGCCAAGAGTAGTGCAATAAACAACCTGACAATCGACATTACACTATACACATAGCATACTACCGGCTTGAGACAGAGACATATGGCCTACCATGCTTTGGAAAACATTCTACAGTAAAGATCAAACAATAAAATAGTCAAAACCATTTTGGCTAATATTAATAACAGTAACTGAATAACTTTTTTAACAAATGTAACGGTAACAATTCAACATAAATTATCTGACAGAATAACAAAGTTATTTACACTCAACACTGCCACGCATCATGTTCACTACAACACGACAACACAAGATTTAAAACAAGTGGCAGTCATTAACCTGCGCAACTTCAGTCACTTCTCTTTCATCTTCCTCCGCTTCTTCGCCAAACGACAACAACTGAAAGTTTCTATGCACAAGCGCACAATAAATGGACATCAGTGACTGATCATACTGCAAGGTGGAAAATGACTATCATACTGCAAGGTGGAAAACTATCACATTAGTACTGCAAGCTGATTGTCAGCTACATAACAGTAAAGACTGTCACAACAGTTTGCTCTGTAGCAGCATAAATCTTTTAAATAATCACAAAAAAACTCAAACTGCAATGTCTGTTCCACATAGGTATATTAACAATACTATCATATGAATGCTGTTTAAAGACTACTAAATGTACTTTTATTTTTAGTCACACAGTTGCATAATATTAGGTCTCTGTTTTATTCATTGAAAGCTACTAGTTTTGTTTCTCCTAATTCTTGCTATCTCTCTTAGTCTGTATTTTCACCATACTGTCAGTTAGTTGGAGTTTAACGTCCCCTTTCAGCACAAACACCGCTATGTCTGAGATAAAAGGTCAGGAGTGCAGAGCTATCCCTACCCAGTGAAGGAAGGCCAGCAATATATTAACCTCAACCCTGGCCGTCTTTTTGTTCAGCAGCCACCCAAAAAGGAAAAGGGATCGAGAGGCTCATTTAAATTAGTATGCTAGTGCCTACAACAATCGCACTGCAAAACTAAACTAAACCAAATACAACAAAACACCAGTATAAATATTAACTAAGCAATACAGATAACACAAAATGAATGCAACAAACTAAAACCCAGGTTCGGTGGCCTCCTACGACCTCCCGCCTGGAAACGGAGTGGGACTATTCTGGTAGAAAGGGAAGGGATGGACAAACGAAAATAGGTAAAGCGAATGAGAAAAGGAAAAAGACAAAAAGTAAAAAAAACAAAAGATGAGGAAGTGAATGGACAAGGGCAAAAAAGAGGGGAAAGGGGGTACCCCGGCCCCATGCGGGGCATATTTTCACCATAGAATGTTATGTTGCAGTCCTGTATCCTTTTGTCTTTTGTCACAAGCTGCACTGTATCAAAAGGGCTACATAGTATCACAAAAACAATGCCGCACAATAGCCTAGGTACTCTAGTTTTTTTGAGACCAAGGATTTTTATGATTCAAATAGGATCACCCCAAAGAGGCGCCAGCCGCCAGATACAGGTGGGGTAGGTTAAAATGGGCAATTTTTGACCAATATCCTGCTATTGCTACATCTCAGAAACGGTGCAAGACGTGGACATATGGAGGGCTAACAGGAATTCGATGCACTCCATCAAAAGCTGTTATTTCCAATTACCTTGACTGACCCATAAGTACTCCCAATCACCCCATTTTCTTCACTTTCAGTCGCCTTTAATATCTTTGTAACCAGTGCAGATAGAGACGCCAAATTTGTCACGTACGTTGAACGTAGCATATCCTAGCTCACAAGTCCTAGCCCATGGATGACAAACCACCCTAAAAGGGACACAGTCAGGGTCACATAAACCACTTTAAATTTTGGGCCCAATAATATCTCTGGAACAGCTAAAGCTAAAAATTTTGTACACTGGTAGGTTGTAATAAGTGCTAGCCTTCAGAAGACAAACCATCCAGAAAGAGTGTGGTCATGGTCACATGACCCATTCAAACCTCAGCCCGGGCACATCCACCTAACAACAAGAATTATTTCAAGTAATTCCCAAGCATATAATGAACAGGGAGATAATCCCGGGCAGGAAAAAAACGGTTCGACGGAGTCCTATATAAACTGTGACCATTGACGACACCTTGATCTAGTAGCGTCAACGTGTTGGCCGCACTGGGATGGCTGAAGTAAATAGACTTGGCTGGCCACTGGCTGGAGCAACACACAGCACCAGTCAGGACTAGAGGGGGCACGCTCTAGAAAGACCCGACAAGCTGCTGACTCCTACTTCACCCTCCTCCCCGCGCGTCACGCACACATTGCATACACATACCAATTCCCCTCCTCTCTCTGGGCAAAGTGGACCGCTATACTGTCTAAGTGCTGATGTTCACAGTAGTGTGGACCTCTGCCCATAATAACGAATAAAAGAATGAACAAACGAACGAACAAACGAACGAACGAACATCCCTAGTTCTTGTGTTGCTGCAGTGCTGCAAATTCGGCCGCAATTGCCCGCCCTCCGACAAGACTACGTACACGTGGACAGAAATCAGATGCGCAAGTCTGACAATGTGCTGTCTTATGCCATCCAGTGTCCATCCCCTCCACTAAGAATCGTCGCTTGAACAACGTCAGTTGACTTGGGGCGGCGACGTGTAATGTTTACTCACAGCAAGAGACCACCTAAGGCCGGCGACAGAAGAGGCCCAGCGACTTTGCCAGCACACATGCTAGCATGAGTTAAGATAGTAAGCCTGGGAATCGGGCAATTAGTGTCACTTGCACGACGGGTGGTACACTGAATGGATTTCGATCACCGATTACAGTGTTTCTTAATCCATGATCGCTTCAATTGATCAATTATCGATTAACTGATAATCGATTTACAACCCTACTAATAACCAATATATCATACTGACTGACTGACGGAGTTGAGGTTTTACGTCCCACCCGACACAAAATAGGTATTTCAGAGACGTTCTTCAAAGCCAATCTCTTGGCTTAGTACTTAAAAACTGAAACAAACACAACAAAAGCAAACATGCATCCACGACACAATATACTACAACGTAAAATTAACCCAAAAAAACTAAAGCCAGGTTTGGTTGCCTCCTACAACCTCTTGCCTGGAAATGGAACGGGTCTATTCTGGAAGGAGTAAACAGACAAGTCAAGAAGTAAACAAGTAAGAAAGCAAATAGGTATGGAAGAAAGCATAAGTATGTATAAGTATGGTATGTAAGTAAGTAAGACGATTTATACATGGCACTTGTAACTAAGGCGTCACAAAGTGCCGCCGTCCCAAACACCAAACAGATGGGTCTTCAGCAACTGTTTAAAGTGTCCGCCGAAATCAACACATGAATCACGGCACATTACTGCCCCGGAGCCTGTACGGGGCCCAATATATCATATCATACACCATTTAACATAAACAACAGCATTTACAACCATTTCTGCATATCACTATTAACATTAAAATCACTAACTTTGTGCCCTTTTTATCAGACTTTTTAGGTTCTGCATTATCATCATTCGTCTTTGACTTCCTGACTCTCGGCACAATGTCATCAAATGGGTTTGAAATTACCTGCAAAAACAAGGTGTCTAGTCTTAATCAAGCACACTAATATTCACATAAAACAGATTATCCACTATGTGTGCCAAAATGACAGAAAATAGCCAACATAAGTTACATCTTTACAGTACATAATATTTATTCTCAAAACCATTAAAATCACTGCTGTGGTTTGACTAGCAGTGCGTGACTCAAGGTTTTACGTCTCACCTGACACAAAATAGGTCATTTCAGAAACGTTCTTCCCAGCCAATCTCTTAGCTTAATACTGAAAAACTAAATCAAACACAACAAAAGCAAACATGCATTGGCAACAAAATTAACACAAAAAACTAAAGCCAGGTTTTGAGACCTTATACGGCCATTGTCCTGGAAATGAAAGGAGTAGATAAGTCAGGAAGTTAATGAGTAGAGATGAAAATAAGTAACGAAGAAAGTATAAGACAGGAAGTTAAGTAAACTAATAAACAATTTATATGATGCCAAAATCAAGAAATAAATCAGGGCACATTACCACCACGAAGCCCATATGGGGCAGGTTTGACTAAGAACAATTTAGTTGAAATACTCATCATAACATAGGCCTAGCAGATATGTGACTACATTTTGCCTTTAATGATAAAACAATAAAATCTGGCAAACTTGTTATGTTAAGGAAAATAAATGGCTGTAAGCCATTTTAGATTTGCCCTGTGACAAAAATGGAGGCCATTTGCCAAGACGATTGCTATCAGATGTTACAGTTCCTAGGAAATGGTACTACAATTGCACAGCTGAAATAGAAAAGCAGTTTTTATGTACACCAT
>Ga0209780_1002213_pt1 | contig 13640 bp, 12 predicted proteins | sample WorMetexBAHAMAS2_FD_187384 | JGI IMG/M metagenome (GOLD analysis project Ga0209780, IMG submission 187384) | Marine gutless worms symbiont microbial communities from Max Planck institute for Marine Microbiology, Germany - Inanidrilus exumae... | ecosystem: Host-associated > Annelida > Digestive... | reverse complement strand
ATAGCCATTTGGCTATTATTACGGTCACCGTAATAATAGCGTATGCGGCAGATGTAGCTATAGTTCCGGTTGCCGGATCAATAGCCAGTTGGCTATTTTTACGGTGACCGGATCAATATCACCTGCCAATATTTTTACCCTCCCTGCTTTGTGATAGCAGAACGGAACCCAACTGGGTTGAGTGAAGATTGGCGACATTGCAGGGTTAGTTTCAGGGTCAGGGTAAGAGTTAGGGTTAGAGAGGTTTTAGGGTTAAGGTTAGTGACTGATGTCGGTGTTGCTCACCCGTCCCTGGGGGCACCCGACATGCATATGGATACAGGGATCCTACACCGTTTTTAATCCGAAAATCCCAGCGTTGTGCGAGACCAAATCCAGTGATTTCTCGACTGCAAATAATGTTAATAGCATATGTTGAAATGCGTCCTTTAGTACTGAAATGCAACTACGGCAAGTGTTGCATTTTTGTTGTTGGGTTAAAAGCTGCATGCTTCAGTTACATTAGGAAGTCCGAATAGTGGGGTTACAGGATGTCCAGTGCCCAAGTCTGAACATATAATCTACACCACAAAGTTGGTCAGTAGTACATAGATATCGATACATACTGTCACAAAAACGCGTGACGTTGTCTTCAAGACTTTAACAATAACGCCAACAACAAATATCCAACTGTAACTATTTTCGACACATTTAATTAGTGCCGATAAATCCAGTAATATATTCAGTGCAAAACTACCTAATGATTAATTTGCTTACGCACTGAGTAACTTCTTTTTTAATTGAACAACTAAATTTATGGTAGACGGAATTTCTTTAACAGCCTGTGGATACTTTTAGCAATTTCTAACCATTGTCAACAGATTTCTCTCACCAGCTTCTGTGCACCATACCCCCTTGACTGAAAGTGATTTGTTCATCAACTTTGCTTCGTACTGAGATATTAGTGTGGTCTCATTTACTTTTTAGTTATATGTAAACAACTATAACATCTTGAAACAATATTGTTTGTGAAAATGTGCACTATGAGACACAATGTATTAAATTTGCAGTATGTGAGTGAAAGCGTACTTTAAGTCGAAAAACTAGTGGAACTGAACTTACAAAGTAATATACACATGTACTGAAGTAAACGAAGGATGAAAGTAAAAGGCAGTTGCATACCCGTGTTTTATGTCGGGGTGGTGCAGCTAGTCCTGTTTGAGCACATCCACACCGTTCCACGGCTTGCAGTAGATGCTGACATTGTTGAGAAACGCCGGGAGTAGCAGCTGTATAGCCTAGGTTACAAAATTACGATTGTAATGCAAGGTCTCAAATTTTTTTTGGCACACTGTGTGTAGCAATTGTCAGAATTGTGCGCCCATACAGACCTCTTCCGGCTTCTCTTAGTAGGCTCCAATTAAGTTAGGCTAATTAGACCTCCCACTGTGTATCCGGGACCCGGCATGTATAGGCCTTATGAGACATCCGACTCTAGGCCTACCAGAGGTTTTGTGGAAAAAATATATGACTTAGTTTGTCTTATTTCCACATAAAAGTCACTGTTAAGTAGGCCTAAGTCGACAATAACATTTACTAGGTGTGGCACAATAGGCCCATCGGAATAGCGGGTGTCGGAATAACTGGTGTCGGAATTGCGGTACGTACCCACCCATCCCAACAACTGGTTGCAGATTCAATTTCAATTTGGTCTCAACTTCGGAGATCAAAACGTACGTACCTTCAAAAGTACTATCACTGTCTCAAGCCCGGCTATTTTTAATATTTTATTTAATACTTCCATGATTCTGCTTAACTATAAAGAGAAACTGTAGGCTGTACGTATCCGTAGTCTGCTGTTACAAAACAAAACAGCGGATGCATTGCCATTGTACACGCCCATAGAGAAGAGATGGGTCGACATATAGAATTATAGCGATATATCACCGCTATTCGATATATCGGTATCGTATTGACAAAGAGGAAAATATGGGTCGAATGCGATAATTGCAGTGCCTCTGAAACTGATTTATCCTAAGACAGTGTCAACATCCCCATCCCCAGGACATCTTTGTTCGTTATTCTCCTCCACCCTCTGGACACCCTTAGCTTCAAGACACCCCATCCTGCAGACAAAAAACCATTGCCGTCCACCCCATAGGATTTTTTTTTCTGTAATTATGCTGTTGTTATAGTTTAACTGAGAAATCATATGAATTAGGTGTGCCATGTTTTGATACTATCATTGTTAACAGTAAATTTATCTGTCACAGTATAGATTATTACATTGTGCAAATAGTTGAATATAACACCTAATTAGTATTGGACAGCAGTTCTACTCCACTTCCTTTATTTATTATTATGTAATTTAATTTCATTGTTATTTATTTATTTCTATTTACTTTCGATAATTTTTAGTGTTTATTTTTTACTGTTACGTAATGTAGTGACTGTGTCATTGGTTTTAAATGTACGCTAATGACTACTCTATTCTCAGAACACACTACCTTGATGGAGCAACTGTGAAGTTACGACCCTATGGTGCTAGACAAATCTGTTTGTTATTATTATTATTATTATCACTATTATTATGTATGCATTTTCTGTACTTCTTATGGGCAGTGTTGCCTTAAATAAACCGACTGATTGATTCATTTGCAAAAATGCATCACTCGACCAAAAATGTCACTTTGTACTGCAGGGGCGTCTACATGCATATCCATTTATGCACAGGATGCAAAACTGGATGTAACTTGAATGTCAGTTGCTGTAACTTAGTAACAGCATAGTGGTCAGTCCCTCCCTGGAATTGCAGTGATAGGGGAAATTGCATCACTGTTTAGGGGTGGTAGATGCCTCTGCAGTACTGTGCCTTAGCATTTATTCACATGCACTTCAAACAACTTAGAGATATAACTTACACTTGCAGTATATAAACAAAACAGCAACAGCTGACTGTAAACAAAAAACATACAACACTTAAAGAAGTTGAGGGGATAGGCAGGCACCATAGTTAAAGGGGTCACTAATCCATTGCTTAGGGGATAGGCCCTTGATAGAGGGAAAAGACCCTCATGATAGGGGGAATTGTATCCACTGCTTACAGGAGGATAGATGCCCCTGCTGTACTGTGCCATATCATCTAAGAGGTACATGCAAAATTCAACAAACCACTTATAAATCTAACTGACAGTTGCAGTATACAAACAATGCAGCAACTGCTGATTGTCAAAAGAACACATACAGTACTTAAACAAAATGACTGTAAATTGACTGGATCTTAAGAATTGCACAACATAATGAAACACTAGCATAACTTAACAATTCACAGATAAACTGAAGTAAAATACTGTATTTCTTCTAATAGAAGCCCCCGGCTACTATTAGAACTAATAGTGTCAGACCCCCGGCTTCTATTAGAGACCCGGCTTCTATTCGAACCACCCGGTTCACTGATGAACATGTATTTAAAACACCAAGATTCTTGTTTTTTATATTTATTACTGCAAAGCGAAATACCCGGTAGGCCTACCAGTCTGGCAGTGTATTCGCCCTTAGACCTCCCCCCGGCTTCTATTAGAGACCCGGCTTGTATTTGAGAGCTGGCTTCTATTAGAGGAAATCCGCTAAATGAAACAACATCGGCCACACCACATAAATGCACGAAATACATTACGGTAATGTCAAAGTTGTAATACTGGAAATAACACAGAAAAAAACTGTCAGAGATCTTCATCGTCATCAAAAATCACACCCAAAATACAGTCAACAACATCGTCGTCCTTTGCAACTCCACCAGTGAAATCAGAATGGCTGTGAGTTGTGCTGGAGTCATCAAGTATGTCAACCAACTGATGCTGTATCATGTCACCGTCAGTCATTCACGTGATGTTTTGAAGTTTTCATTTCTTGATTTATTTGTTGATTACTTTTGATGTTCTTAAACGAGTAATTACATAATTGTTGGCAGGAATTGGTTTGGACTCATCAGTTGTACCTGTTCGCCATGGCAGCCTGTCTCTCGTGCAAACCACAGATTTCTTCTATCCTTTGGTAGACAGTCCATACATTATGGTACGTATGTATTGTTGGACTTAAATTACATGCCATGGATGTCGTGAGAACATATCTTACAAATCCAGCTTGTGAGTGCAACATATGAATTTATTTAATTTCGCTTGTTTATTTGGATCAAGCAACAGTGGCCCATAAGAGAAAAAAATGAATAGCAGATAGACAGATAATAGGTACGCCGGTCCATCGTACCGCCAGGCCGAAATTTACACTGGCTACATTCACGTGCTGCCCCCTTGTGAGTCATGGTGAGTGTGCCGATGGTACATACAGACAGTTACATAGCACTCCGCTAGACACAGCCAGTGTAATAAAGAAAAATGCACAAGTTAAAAGTATGCACATGCACACACACACGGAGAGAAGATGCAACTAACCATCTTATCTAAGCCTAATGCAGAAGTACACTTGTGTCTAAAAAACAATACACTTGACTTTGATCATAATTTCGGCAAATGTAGACTGATTTTCAAAATCCTTTCACCATTTGATGTTAATAATTAGTGTCAAAACTCGGCAGGCCTGAATCATAAGGCATTCCTGTGAGTGACATTGTCTCAGTGACGTTAGCCAAAAATATTTGTATTTTTATGACTGGTTAAATATTATGTGTATGTGTATGTATATGTATTTGTATATCATCATTAGTCAAGCTGTCATCAGTCAAGGTATTGGGATTTGGGACTGTGCTACAAATGACAGGTCCTGCAAGTTGAAATCTTGGGAATGAGTTACAACTAGTGGTGTGAAAACGATTTTTTTCACAACCGATTATCGATTTGCTGAAACTGGTTTTTACCTATAATCGAAATGTCATTACTATTTGAAACTACAGATGAATGCCTCACAGGCCAGGCTTATGCAAAGTCCCATGTTGGCGTTACTTGATGAACTACATTATGTGTTTTTCATAATTACATTGTAAGACCTATAGCCGACACTAAAACGTGTGTGTGTATCTTACTGTCATTTCCGTCAACTTGTTTTTTTACAGATTTATTTTATTCATCGCAAAATAAACAATAATGAACAAATACGTACAGTTGAGTAAAAAAAGTTCAATAATCGGTATTGTATTTCTGAAACCGATTATCGGTTTTTAAAGTGATTATTGGTAAACCAATCGTCGTTTCACATCACTAGTTGCAACACACTTTTGTGACTAGAATTGACAACCATAATACAGTCTTTTTAATACTGGAAGTTAACTGGATGGCTTTGGCAGCGTTTTCAGTGATAGTAAGCCAAAACTGTAGCTTATGTCAGGAGGGTGCTAATTGTCAGTAAAGCAGCTGAACTTCCACGAATTTCATGCTGCCAGTAATAGTTAACATTTAGTTAACATTTTCAAAAAATGTACAAAAACCAATGACATACTCAGCTGTGAATAAGAGAATGCAGAAATCTTTAAAAGCATTTCAATGCAATAGCATTTAATATAATGTATGTAATGTCATGAATTGAATTATGATTTGTGGTGTGATTCATGGTGTTTCAAGATCAAGGTAAGGATCAGTACATGCTAAAAGTCAAGAATGTAAGAAAAACGTGATCTGACTGTGAAAATATAGCAGACTGGTTAAAAGTGTGAGATGTTCATATGAAGTATGTGAGATGGAATTGATGCTGTTATTATTGTAGGGGAAAATAACTTGTGCAAACGTGTTAAGTGATTTGTATGCATTGGGAGTTATCAACTGTGATAATATGTTGATGCTGCTTGGGGTCAGTCAGAAGTTGACGGAACATGATCGTGACATTGTTGTTCCACTGCTGATACAGGGCTTTACGGTCAGTGTCTGCTACAATAGCGTTATTCCAACTCGACTAGCTTTGGTTCAGTTTTATAACCATGCAACGCTATGCTAGCGCGGTATATGCTGTCATCGTATGTCTGTCGTCTTTCACAAGCCGGCGCTGTGCCAAAATGGCTAGACGTAGGATCACGCAAACCACGCCATACGATAACTTAGAGACTCTAGTTTTGTGATGCCAAAAATCTTTGCGAAATTCAAACTGTCACCCCCTATGGGGAAAGGAAAGGAAAGGAACAATATATAACACCATTTATACTACGCATAGTCTCAAAGCGCACACACATGGATCACACAGTTTTACCTGCAAATGCTTGCCTTTTTATAAGCGTTTACAAGATGACGCCACCCTTAGCTGAGGTAGCAGGCATCCAGTTGCAGCTTACTAGTCATTTATCGACCCCGATGGGATGAAAGGCTGAGTTGGCCTGGTTGGTTGACATATAGCAGACGGTTCACCCACATAAATGGTCACCTGTCAGCTACAAGTCGAGCGCTGGACAGGGAAAGTTCGCCTGTCAAAGACTGATGTTCTTCTGCTATGCAACACAACCAACCGGGGCGCCAAATAGAGGTGGAATAGGTTCAAATTGGCGCTTTATTAGATTTAGATTGTATATTTACTCATGAATTTTTGTATTATTGTTTTGTTTTCTTTGCTTTGTCGTTAATCTTGCATTGTGCTTCCACATTTAATTCCTGTAGTTATGTTTACTCTGACTCAGATCCCATCGGCTCTTTTTTCTTCTGTTAGCTCGCTTACACTCCCCTTGCTTCTGTAGTCATTTTTTGTAGTTCTTGCCTTTTTCTTGTTTCTGGCAACCCCTGACCTTTCTGTGTAATTGAAACCTGGATAAGACCCAGTACCACTTTTGCTGAACTTCTTAACTACACCTTACCTAATTACATCTTAATCAATTTTCCACACAACAACTCTGGCAACATCTCTGACTCTTTTCTCACTGACCCGAAATCCTTTAAGACTCATAACTCATTCTCCTGAATCACTTAGATCTGTCCTAATTGCCTACAATGCCACTCTATTCTGTCTGCTTGATAAAAATACTTATGTCATCTCCAAATTGACAATCCTCTGACAACCCAAAGCACCTCTGGCAAACTGTAAAGAAACTGCTACACCAAAAATATTCAGCTTTACCTTCCTCAACTTCAGGTATCTTACTTGCGGATAGTTTTGTGTCTTTATTCAGAGATAAAATATCCAAATTTCATCTGTGTTGCTATCACCTCTACTGCATCATCTTGACACTCACCTTTTTCTCCTGCAACACCTCCCGATTTTTGATCATTCACCCGCTTCTGAATCTGAAATACTTAAGATACTTTCAAACTATCTATTTTTGTTTCTCCAGTCACTAACGTCGTCAATGTCTCCTTTACTTCCAGTAAGTTCCACCCTATTGTCAAAGAAACTGTCATTTCTCCACAGCTCCAGAAACTCACCTTAGACAAAGATCAACTCTGTAATTACCATCCAGTCTCTAACCTGTGTCTCTGTATTAATTATGATCTCTACTCCACTAATGGCATGTACTATATGTTTTATTTGTGTTTTATCCATCTTTTATTATTTTGCTCTTTATGATCAATTTTCCACCATTGTGACATGTACTGAGCAATGCTGAAGCAAAGACGTCATCACTGTATGGTAGCACTGCAGTTCAGTTTTTATGTTTGATTGTTCTAATTGTAGGATCTAGCAGAGGAGGCTGGTACTGCTGTGACTGGTGGTCAAACAGTTGTTAATCCGTGGATGACAATGGGTGGTGTTGCAACTTCTGTCTGCAGTTCCAGTGAATTTATAATGTCAGTTTGACAGTTTTTGTTATTTATTTTTACAGTGTTAGTGTTCACAGTTAATGTAAATTTAGTGTTTTTACATGAAATTTTTACTTTGTGTCCAATAGCGATGCAAAGTATTGCAGCAACCATGTCTGTCTCTCTGTTCTCATGTCTCAAAAATGTGTCCAAATTTCACCACATTGACTGTACATGTAACTTGTGGCCATGTCTCAGTCCTACTCTAACAGCATTACAATATATTGTGTACTTCCCATTTTGGCGATGATGTCATGCTTTTATATAATGGAGTAAATTGCCCAGAATCATAAGACAATGTGTGTATTTTCAATTTTGTCCCATTCGCTGGGTGGAGGCTCCTGGAGCGAAGTCTGCCAACATGCACTGCATCTTGTTGTGTCATAATCCGCATGCATTTCGTAGTCAGATAAAACTCCATATCTGTGTTCTTAAGGTCATTATTATGATCTTTGCAATGTGAGTAGATCTGGTACTGGCATCGCAATGCTGGCATAAAGGAGTCAGTCCGGTGCTGGATGAAGAAAGGATGAGACCAGGGACTTGATTTACAAAATATCTTATGACAAACTTAGGATAAAGTGTGACTTGGGAAAATATTAAGAAAAACTTAGTATGAACTTATGCAAAACATAAGATCAACTTAATAAAAAATGCAATTTCTCAAAAATAACGTAACATTTCTTTACAGAATTGTCGGCATACACATAGGAAGAACTTAGTACGTCCTAAGATTACTTTAGTAAATTACGTGTAAAAATCTATGCAAACCTTCACTTTATAATTTAGGATAAACTTAGGAAAAACTTATGCTAAACTTAGGATTTTTTCTAACAGATTTTTTTTGTAAATCGGGCCCCAGACCACTGGTCAAGGTTTGTGCTTCGTGTTCCGTTCAGTGCTTTGACACTGTTGGTTTGGGTGGCAGAAAGGATATCTAGTCTATAAAAAACCTGTTCCACTAATCCCTGGAGGTCCTTTTCCAGAATAGCTAGAGGACGGGGACCTGTGGGGGTACCAGGTGACCTGGATAAACAAAACAGCCATTAAGCAGAAGCAATGGCTGTTGCAGTGTCAGGTGAGTGTGAGTATGATCAAACTGGTGTGTGTATGTGAAGGCCTGATGGCGCTCAACCAGGTGACGTGCTTGTGCTGACCAAACCCATTGGCACACAGATTGCTGTCAACGCGTATCAGTGGCTTGGTAAACCAGACATGTGGTCGCGCATCGGTGGTGTTGTCACTGAGGCAGATGTCAGAATGGCATACAAACGTGCTATGGCGTCCATGTCACGACTTAATCGAACAGGTAATTTCTCTTGACTGTCATAGCGTACCATGTTGTGTCTTGTGACAAACATTTAATGAGATGTAAGAATGGTCTTTCCAGTAGGAGCAGGGAGGGACTGTATGGCAAGCTAATGAAACCATTCAAGCATGACGTACTTCATGTGAATGCCCACTTTTATTACTCTGGCAGAGCAAGTACAGGAGATGAATCATTTTCATCTTTAGGAAGTAAATATACAGACATGCCTTAGGACAAGGGACTATACCATGGTTTCGGCTCTGATCAGTTCAAGAAATTCATCTTGGTTTCACTTTTGGTTTCAGTTACTATGACGACAGATGTTTTTGTGTGTATGTCTGTTTGTGCTTCATAATGATGCATAATTTAGTCTGAGTGATTTGCACTGTCAGTAGCTGTGATTTGTTAATGGTATAAAAAGTTGTTAAAACAAAGGTATGCTTACCTGTGACACTGGATAATCTTATGTAGGTGCTAAGCTGATGCACAAGCACGGAGCACACGGTGCTACTGACGTCACTGGCTTCGGCATTCTTGGTCATGCTAGCAACTTGGCATCAGCACAGAAGAATGCTGTCGATTTTGTTATACATGAACTGCCGGTTATTCGTAACATGGTGGCCGTGGCAGAGGCATGTGGAATAAAGTTTGGACTTCTTCGGGGATACTCTGCTGAGACTTCTGGTATGTTGGCAGTCAGTGTTACATTTGTAAAAATATATATTTCACTAGTTGTTGCATTTCAGAAAAGTTTGCCTTCTACAATGAACTGCTGTTAATACAACAAGTACGTCCGTCTTCGGGGACGGCCGTATATCCACACATGCCACGTCCACGTGCCGCGCGATTTCACGAATGGCGCATCTCTAGTGCTGCCTTGGGCCCGCGCTCACTGAACTATAAATAGAACGTCGCTCTGACGTCAGTCAGCCTAAGCCTGCAGGCTAGGCTAAACTCCTATTCATCCGATTTTGGGCTTCTGGGGGAGCAAAATTCACCACAAGGGAGATTCCTTGCCCTGGACGCCGATGAACCACCGTGCAATCACATCTCATAAACGGCTTGAAACTTACAGGGAATATTCACCAACCCCTACTGATGACCTGATTTGATTCTGGAGCTCAAAGATCAATTCTTAATATATGTGCGCTGTACATGTTTTATATACTATACCACTGTAGCAAAACATACAGTAGTTCATTTAAAATTTTAAGAATTCTGAGCAATTCATCCAGTGTCACTGTCGGCGATCGCTAATTTGCTATTGCCGGCCCACAACTCTGCAACAGTCTACCTGATGATGTCCAGTCTGCCCCATCGCTCGCAACATGTCGCCGAGCTTAGTCGCCATAGTGTTCCTTGCAGTTACGTTTACTTAGGCCACTATAAATATTTGTAATGTAATGTAAAGTCATTGCATTCATCAGTTATAAGTACTGTATTATTAACCGTGTAGTGTTCTGCAATAGGAAGACAAAAGCAATGAGATGTTTTAAGTCCTGATGATGTTTTGTAGGTGGTTTGTTGGTGATTTTGCCAAAGGAGAAGACAGCCAGTTTCTGTGCAGATATATTGGAGCAGGAGAACAAACCAGCGTGGATAGTTGGTTCAGTGTTACCGGGAACACGAACAGCTCGTATTGCAGACGATGTTAAGATTACTGAAGTGCCAGAGGTTAATGATACCAGTGAACTGCAGTAAAGCTGTTGGATTCAGAACTGTAATGACATATCATCTTGCAAACTTCTAGGATATTTGCCTCGTGTTTTTCTGATTTGTTAGTTGTTATGTCACATGTGCTTTTATGTCTGTCTGTTCTGCCTGTTACAACTATTGACTTGCTCAGAGAAGATATTCTTTCAAGTTTTGTTATTTTCAGTGTGTAAGACTAGTGAGCTGCAGTGTGATTTTCGTTTTGATTTATTTTTTAGTTTTAGTTTTCGTTTTAAGAATATTTTTTAGTTTTAATTTCGTTTTAGTTTTCATTATTTTTTCGTTCTCGTTGTAGTTTTAGTTTTCTGTTTTTTTTACTTTCGTTTTAGTTTTATAGTATTTTTCGTTTCAGTTTGAGTTTTAGTTTTCATCTAATTTTAGTCTTGGTTTTACTTACTATTAGATACTAACAACAACAGTAAGGCAGTGTACAGCACAGACACAGAGTTACTCGTGATTGTCGTCGTCATCATTATCATCATTATATGGTCAGAATCTAAACATCGGCATGCATGTTTCAGGCATGCAGTCGCCGCAGTGCCGCCGTCAGGGAACTGTTGTCAGCGATATTATCGTTTTCGTTTTGCATTTTTCGTTTTATTTCGTTTTTTATTTTTTCGTTTTAGTTTTCACTATTTTTTCGTTTTAGTTTTAGTTAACGAATTCATTATTTTTTCGTTTTTGCCAATACTCGTTTTAGTTTTCGTTAACGAAAATCACACTGGTGAGCTGTGTGATATAATGTGAACAATGTGACATTGTTGTTACCTCCAGGGAGTGCAGTTATGTTTTGACTTCTTTCTAGTCTGTTTGTCCTTCTGCCAGCAGCATTACTGAAAAAGTTGTGGGTTAATTTGAGTTTTGGGAAATTGATAGGTGTTGGTACAAGGAACATTTGATTTGAGTTTGGATTGATCGATTTCTGGTTTTCTGAAACGAAACAAATTAACATTGTGAAACTATGCAAGCAAAATGCACTGTATCAGCATTCACTAGGTGGCGTCACATTGTGCTGCAAGTATCATAAATATTGTTGTCAACATTCCATAATAAGTTGTAAAGTTGAATCCATTTGGTTAACAGATTTTTGGAGGTTTAGCTCTGTCGAGTGCTTTGTGGTTTCGTAATTTTGCTGAAGACATACTTGCAGTAACTGTTTCCAGTTGTATGTCATGTTATTCATCTAACATAAGGACCAAGGATATTTGCATACTGTGTATCTCACGATGAGCAGCATGAGATACACAGTTGTGTGACATTATCTTTGTCTGTGAGTTGAGTTTGTATGCTCAGTGTGAAGTGATGCTTTAGCTTGTGAAGCATTACTCGGTAAATCAGATCTCTGATCCAGTTTTGCTGAGTGAAACAGCACCTGCTGTGCTAATGTATTCTTCCACAGTGCAGTCACAAACTAACACACAATGCATTACTGTATAATATAATTTATGCATGATTTTGCTCGTTTTATTTTGTTTCACCAGTACTTACACCGAATTTATGCTGTTCATTCACGTGAATTAGCAGAAATATTATACATTTTATGAAAGGTGCGACATGACCTAGATTGTGCTGAAAGCGCCATTAACACCCTAATCAACCTAACCATACATTTTATTTTAAAATATAGCCTTGTATGATAAATTAAAGGCATGATATATCGCGCCTTTAACATTATAATTTATCATACAAGGCGATATTCTGTTTAGAATGCTGTTAAATCAAACCAACCAGCCTTTCCAAGAACAATTTTCTATAGGTGCAGTTTGTGAAATATCAAGGCACGATATCGTTTCGATTGTGTTGAAAGCACCATTATACCCTAATCAACTAACCAACCAACAAGCCATCATTCTGTTCCCTCGCACCATGCTGCAACACTGTGAGAGTTCGTGCTTCATATCAACAAAAGGATCAAATCTTATATAACCGATTATGCATTGGACATAATCGCTTAACACATTCCTATCTTATTGAACACACATCCTCCAAAATATACCAACTGTAATCAACTTCTCTGTCAAACACGTAAACAGAATGTACTTCATATGGTCAAACATGACATCAATACTATTCCTTTACTGACATTAAAAACATCTTCAGTCATACACCGCGCCAAAATATACTAAATCACGGCTTGTGCTTTACAAGCTGTTGTAAAAGCGAATAGCCAAAGTAACGGGAAAGGCCAAATTTTAACCCCCTGGGGCTCAGAAACCCCTGAACGGATTTCGATGAAACTTGAAATATATAACTAGGTTGTGGGTATGCCCACACATGCAAATCCATGTAGCGCTGCGACAACGTGGGTGGTCTGGGCGAACACGTGAAAAAACACATGTTGTGGTTTCTTAGGTATACCTTTTTAAAATTTTTTGCTCTATTCTTCGGCTCGCGCCGAGCGCGCACAGGTGGACCGATTTTGACGATTTATACGTCATAGGACGTGTTTCCGCCCAAGGATGTGCCTTTTGGGGGTCTCGTTCATACTGCTCCCCATTTTGGGGGTATAATCCCCCAAAACCCGTATTTTGGGGGCGTGAATAGGCATTTATTTTCAAGCATAACGTGCAAAATATTAAAAGTTGCATACTATCGAAATTACTGCGCCGATTACAACCAAATTTTGCACAGTCAAAGTCCACCAAATACTCTTCGTGGGTGGTTCCAACATGCGTAAAACAAATCAAGATGGCGGACGGCCGCCATTTTGAAAAATGGAAAATCGGCCATAGAACAATATCTATTAATGCGAAGGCCTGTTCCTGTCAAAAGTGCCATACACCGAGTAGGCAAAAGTAGAATTATATGCTACGTTATCTACTTTACCCATTTCACCTAATAAAACTGCAAAAATTATAAAAACAAAAACTGCCTTCAGTTTCTCTTAATTGTAAATGCCGCCGTTCTAAAAC
>Ga0209780_1002212_pt1 | contig 13641 bp, 7 predicted proteins | sample WorMetexBAHAMAS2_FD_187384 | JGI IMG/M metagenome (GOLD analysis project Ga0209780, IMG submission 187384) | Marine gutless worms symbiont microbial communities from Max Planck institute for Marine Microbiology, Germany - Inanidrilus exumae... | ecosystem: Host-associated > Annelida > Digestive... | reverse complement strand
GGGGGCGCGGGCGGCGACGGGCAAGCCAAAATCGGACGGACGGGTACAAGCAATCCCACTGCAGAGCGGCGTGACGGCTTGTTTAATGTAAATGTCTTAGCTAAAAACGTTATAAAGCACACACGTGCTGATATCGCAAATGTAATTTATTGCTGCAGGATCTTGGGCTGGCACAGACAGCTGCTACATTTACGGTCTCTCCAACTCCACTGGGAGCTCTAGCACTGCAGATATATCGACTCATGTGCAATAGTGGCTATGCTACAAAAGACTTCTCATCCGTATTTCAGTATCTTCAGGAGTCGGGCCATTAAGTTTGGCCAGTGAGAGTACCAGAATGAGTACCGTTAATATAACTGAAGCTTTATTTAAACATTTGTTAGTCCGATGCTAAGCTATGCAGCTGTATTGCTTGTCATTGGCGTTAACCTGGCAGTGTTTCTGAGCCTATCAATCTGTGCAGTTGACTGTAGTGCTTTGATAATTTTGGTTGGCATGAGAAGTGCTTCCGGCCTGTAAAGCAAATCCAAACTCATCAGTGTTCAAACTTTTCACTAGGGAGTCTTTGAGCATGGAAGAGTGTGCTGCTTCAACAGCTAGAGCATGCATAATCTCACAGAAGCTGCAAGAGTTGCCTGCACACTTGTTGGTAGTTTTTGTTGATCCGTGTGATATCATAACAGTGTAGTGCTGTGCAATACACCCCGTGTGGGTCCCACGCTGTAAGTGGGTAAGTGTCTAAGTAAGTAAGTGACACATTTATGAAGCGCCAAAACCAGAATATGCCCTCTCCATTGCCAGGCCGGAGGTCTTAGGAGGCGACCAAACCATGCTTTAGTTTTTTGGGTTCATTTTATGTTGTAGTATGTTTTGTTACGGATGCATGCTTGCATTGTTGTGTTTGATTTAGTTTTTCAGTACTTAGCCAAGAGATTGGCTGGGAAGAACGTCTCCGAAATGACCTATTTTGCGTCGGGTGGGACGTAAACCTTAACTCAGTCAATCATGCTGTGCAATACAGAAAAGTACTCAGGGTGTTAATTTAACTTAGTGTGTTCTTGATAAAGGGATCATAGCAGTAACATCCAGTTGTAGTTTGGTCTGTTGTTTAATGCTATTTGTGTGCATAAAGCAGTGTATATTGGTTTGCTCCAGTTCGTATCATGCTGTGACAGTTTATGGTGGTCACAGTTCATAATGTGCATGTACATTGTAACTTATTCCAGTGAAATTTGATCCGTGCAGTGGGACCAAACTGTAGGTTGTATACAACCAGACCCCCTGGCAGTGGGCCTGTGAGGACCACAACTGGTAGTTTACTGCCATTTTAATTAGATTTCTGCATTTTATTTTACAGTGTTAATTTGGGTGCTTGCACATAGAAGTGGCCTTGCGCATCGAAGTAGGCGCCATCTGCTGTAAGCTGTCACCACGGTCTTTTATATTGCTACTGATGTAATCTAGCTTTGCTGGAAACCTCTTGGTTAATAATTTGTATCCACATATCCAGCTGATAGCTTCTGCATACACATATCGGCGGAATGTAGAAATTATGAATGTGTTTATTGGCATGCAGTCCAGCAGATTTGGTGTTAACTGTGTTAGTGCTGCAGTAAACATCCATTGCACAGACAGCTGATCTCCTATGTAGTAGTTCTTGTACCTTATTTGCCAACAACAGTCGATTACTGTTTCAGTTTCTAGTACATTTTTCAGTAACAGCAGAATAGTGTATTTATCATTGGTATGTTTATAAAAGGCGGTGTGTTATTAATACTGATGTGATGATGCCCCGTGCATTCTTTCGGATTGTAAGAATAGGCCAGATCTGTTTCCCAGCTAGACATTGTACAGGGTGATCAAAACTGGGTTTAGTTTTTATGATTTCTTTGTTCTATAATATGTTTTATTTTGCTGGTGCTTGCTCGGTTTTGTTGTACTAGGTTTAGTTGTTGCTATCAGGAAATGATTATTGAACTCTGTTTATGATAGTAGCATTCTAAGGCATACTTGGACCACAGACTACATTCAGTGCCTTTAATATATTTATATTTACTGGTGTTTTTAAAAAGTGGTGCTGAATAACTATGATTATATATTTTCATTGCTACAGAAGGTGCAGTTTGTACATTTTTAGTTAGCTGTCAGTGTCATGCTAGCAATAATGATGATTTAAAAGCTTTTGATACAAAGTAGTGTCGCATCACGTATAATGTGATGATTTGAGAAGTTCATTGTCCCGTTAACTGCTCTAATTTAATTTGCTATGATAATTTGCTGCGTACATCAATATTGTGATTGAATGAAAATCATCTAACACAGTCTCAACTAGATGGAAAGTACTCTGAGAGAGTACAACTCCCCGCGAATGTTTGTCGCCAACACTTGCCACACCTACTAAATTCTTGGAACTCCAGTTAAGTTCCGAGTGTCGGTACTTGAACCACTTCGTTTCAGTTAAGATCAAATCCATCCACAATCTTTTTAGTTATTGTGGTCACAGACACACACACACACAAACCAACGCCGGTAAAAACATACTTCCACGCTTTCGCGGGGAGAATTATTATGAAAAATATTTCTTTATCGTGATTTAAATCGTCATTGCGTAGTATGTATGAAGAATCATCTTAGATTTCTGTGTGAAGCTCTTTGCAATAAATGCAGTAAATAAATAAACTCAATCTTATCGTACAACTCTGTAGACTATATCTCAAAAAAACGTCTCGTGTTTGGCTTGCTATAACTTCGACATGCATCAACCATTTCTGATAATTTTTGGCAGAAACTTTACTAAGCAAGTAAGCAATTAAACAATGATTAGCTTCGCCAGCTCCTAACTAATGCTTCCGCATTACCAGGCAAAACACGACAATACGGAAATCACATATTTTCGCTCTAATGTTATATTACTGCTTAGCCAGACTACAACCTGTCTGGGCTTAATTTGTACAATCCTGTTTCTTGAAAACTTACGCTGCTGAATGCATAAATCTTACAGTCAATGGGATACAGCTCTGGGCTGTTGGGGCCATAGCTCAGGAAAAAGGAATATGATGAGTTCTGTGCTGCAGCAGTTGAACTGTGTTGCGTTCACCATGCGCCAAATGGGTGTTGCTGGAAGATATAATTTTAATCCACAGCGTTTTTGAAAGTAGCTAATGTTTTTACAGGTAATAAGATAATTCACTAATACTGTCCACTGACTTTCCTTCAAGGCTTGACTAAGAACGACCACCATTTTTCATACAGCGACCAACACCATGACAAACATGGTAAACGAGTGTGTGCAGCAGCAAGCTTTGCTCCTTCCAAGGTCCTGTTTGGTGCGTGCAGCAGGTCATTTTGTGAGTGAAAAGTAGTGCAGCTATGTTTTGTGTTTGTTGGTTAAGCAACGAATGAAAATATGCAATTTCCGGGTTTCCTGTTTTGCCAGATAATGCACAAGCATTAGTATCTTTTGATTACTTACTTTCTCTGTAAAATTTCTGCCAAAAATTATCAATAGCAGTTGGTATGAGTTACAGCGAGCCAAAGATGGGACATTTACTGAGAGTACTATTCTTTGTATAGACAAGCAATCAATCATGTAGTCAGCATCTACTGCAGACCAGCAGTGACTGACAGAAAGCTGGCAATTAAGCTTGAATTCTGCAGCATCTTATCTATGTTTTGTAATTTATTGTGTAATGCTGAATATATGAAAACTATAACAGTTCACTTATTGTATGCATTATGTAAAGCGGAGATGAGGACAGACCACTTGCAAGGTGTTTTGGTATGTCTCGTGAAATGTGTAAAGTGACAATTGTCATTAACTGTGATTGTGATTGCAGTTCAAAGAGGCTAGAATGTTGAGTACTTTAATTTGTTTTGTTCTTTTTTATTGACATATTTTGCTTTTTGTTAGTTGATGGTAGCTACAAACAATGGATAATCCTTTTCTTGCCACTAATAGGCAGTGCTGATGCAGATATCGAGGGTTCTGTGTGCAAAGGTTCTATCTCGATCTACTTCCAGTTTTCTTACACCATCCGACAGATCTTGACAAGCACATGATGTCAGTTTTTCTAATTTCACAACATAGGGAAAGGTTATAAGCCTTCTAAAAATAGAGCTATCTGCACATCAGCCTATATTATGTGTGCACAAAGGCTCTATCTTTTAATGGTGTTTGACAGAACCTTTGTGCGGACGTTAATTGCAGCTTGCATTGTACAGTCCTATATGCCAACTTTATCGCAAATCCAGTTTTACAGCATGCACAAAGGTTCTGACTGCAGCGATAGCACCTTTATGCACTATAATATTTGGCTGTACAAATATTTATCACCGTGTAGTTAAGCAGTAATGAGTAATCTTGCAAAGTATTGAGATCGTTGTTTCACTGCACAAAGGTTGTATCTCATGGCTTATAACACAGTGTTTTAAACTAGGTTTTTAGATTTATATTTGCTGTTTTTAAAATAAAATTACTGTTTCAGGTAGAACGTGTGTCTTTAAGGAGTGTTATAAAATTTCTGACTCCCAATGGTGGCTGTCCGCCACATCATTTTTTCAAAATGCAAACTTTCAACAAGGTTCAGTGTGGCACAAAGCAAAATTTTGTCAGGATATCTATAACAGTTGCAGAGATTTGGTGATGTTTTAAAATGGTGGCTGTCTGCCATCTTCAGTTTGTTGCACACGTGCTTGGGACCACCCACAAACTGCTTGGTTGAATCAGCATTATAGTTTCAGTAATATGCAATCAAAGCGTTTCACAAGTTTGGCTTGAAAATGATTATTTATATCCCTTTTGGTTGGTGTTACTAAGTCTTATAATGGAGAGCCAAAAATGCTCAGAAGAAGCATACATCGCACACCCAAAGCTGTAGTGCTTGAATCAATTCAAGTCAAATTTTGCACTTTGATTCCACGAGCGGACGTATGTTGAAATGACGTCCAATTTGGTCCAAGGTTTGGAATGGTGGTGTGCAAAATTTCGCCTCTCCTTCCAACTAGCAGTGGCTTCTAACACTGCATACTGCACTACTACACATTAAAGGTGATATGCAACGATTTTTTTACCAAATTAATTAAAAGTAGTGTCTAGATGCTTACTGCAATATAAACCCGTCTGTGTAACAAATTTTGATAAATTATGCCGTAAAATGCTAAAAAGTACACGTTTATTGGTATTTGGTATAGTTATTCTTCGGCTATTTCCGTCATGTGTGACGTCACACCAGGATATGTTGTGTAATATCTCACTCAACACTCCAATAGCCTGTTCCCTTGTTTTCTTGGTATGACGTCATCACTTGCAAAAGTAAACAAATCATCAGGTGCGCACTTTCTGACACTTTTTCTAAAAATTCCCAATTTCTTAATGTTCCGTAATTAATATTGCTTATAGTAAAGACATACTATGGACAATTTACTTTAACAGCCAAAAATCATTGCATATCATCTTTAAGAGATAAACAGATGTGAACTGATTATACTGATATGTCAGTGTAGCACACGTTCATTTCATTAATATCTGCGTTGTGCATGTGGACATGAAATCTATGCACTTAGTCTGAGATAGAGACTCGGTGTGACCGTTATCGCTAATAAGGAAATTAACAATGTAACACATTCCAGTGGTCAGTTCTGTTGGACAACTACTACAGTCATTAGACAAAGCCAACAAGCCTGAAATGTTTATAATATATAAAACATTTGACTCGAATTACCTCAAAATACATGTATTTTTAGTTAACAGAAGTCAACAACTGTTTACTCCAATAGGAACAACACACGAATCTATGTTAAACCTGCAACTTCTTTCCGACATCATTACACATAACATAACTGCCGGACTAACGCTAACGATCAAAATTAAAGTAGGCGTACATTTGGTCCACACAGCTACGACACTGGACATGCACTCAACATTGTATTAACTAGAAGAAGCCAGCACTCACAAGAGTGCAAAGACCCACGCCAGCAGGTGTTTAAGAGATAGTGTGCATAACAAGCCTGTCTGATGTAACAACAGACAGACACACAGACAAACAAACAAACGGCGGTGAAAACCGTACCCCGCCACTACCGTCGGCGTGGGTAATCAACAACATCAGAACTGCGTCATAACTACTTGCAACCTGAAGTGTCAGCTGCACTTAGCTTGTCAACTCAGCAGTTCAGTTTTGCATTACACTGCAGTATTATTCATGAAAGAAATATACCGGGCTTATTTTATACCTTCGAAAATTATCAGTTTTTATCAGAAAGATAATACATATGCAAAACATCACATCAACACATGCAACAGCTCCTTTACATGCAGACATCAGGAAAAGACATAAATGCCGGTATACAAGAAGCAGATTTTAAATAAATTAGCCCCATATGGGACTGACGGTCGACTCTTCCCAACTGACGTTTCTGCCAAGTTCAAAGTCACGTGACACAAAAACTAGGACATCCGGCCGAAAAAAATGTAGGCATTGTGCCCTAGTGTAAGAATCCGTGGTCAGTTGCCAGCTTACATTGTAAATGGCGGAGATAGCTTTTGAAAATGGCCGGATTTCAACTTTGAAGGGCTGGTGACCTTGACCTTGGATCGGGTAATACTGCATACCGTCAACTCTGAAGAGTCGACCTAAAAAGCAAATTCAATATTTCTTCACTAATCAGGCAATACAAACGCGTTGTTCCCGTCATAAAAAGAAAGAAGCAGAATGCTAAGTTGATAGGGAGCACCAGCCCATAACTGAAGTCTTGAGGCTTTGCCCCATGGAGTCCAGACTGAAGCTGATGCTATCTTACTAGTACTGAAGAAGGTAAATCTCATAGCAATATTGCACGTTTTAGTGTTTTTCTAACCGTGAAGCGGGTAATGCTTTTATATATAAACACAAAAAGCTGATGCAACTTAAAACGAAGCATTGCATAGGGCAGATTAGCCATAACTGCCTTTCCGCCATGGCATCAGAGTTAAATTATGAGGCCACTTGGCCCGTTTGCCCGTCCGTGTGTCCGTCACACGTCGGCGTTCTAACAAAACAGCTAACCAACGCCACACGAATAGCCCTGCAGGGAATGTAGATTTCTGATGCCAAAGATCACGGTGAAATTCCTACGGAATCACACACAACTGGGCGCCAAATATACACGTGGAGTAAGACAAATTTGCGACTTTTGACAAATAGCTTTTTGCTATATCTCAAGAAAAGGAAAAAGACAGAGTTTCCGTGAAAGGTGAATAGGAAGTCATAAGCGCTATATTGGTACAAGATAGATAGACACAGTTTCTATAAAAGATGAACAGGAAAAATTATATGCTCAATCGAACGATGACATTGCCGATGACGTTGAGTGACTAGCTACTCCAAATCATCCCTATTTTTATCTTTTGGGTCTTCCTTAATATCTATAGAATGGCTAATATTCGCCTTGGGATGACAACCCCCAAATGGATGTGCTATGAGTCACATGACCCATTATGAAATTTACGGGTTCCATCAAAGCTGATATGCAGACTGACATTGATGAGTACTTGCGCATACACGACAGATTACCCCAGAAGGGAGTGCATCCAGGTCACGTTATCTGTTTAAATTTTGGAAAATAACTTATAATTGGAAACGGTATAAGATACAGACGTAGTTACAACAAGAAGCACACATGGCCTGCCTGTAATTTCAAATGTTGTATCAAAACTGAATGACTTCTTAAGGTCACAGGCAGCCACATACACAGTACACGATAAAAGTGGTAATATCTCAAAAATGGTGCAAGATAGAGATTTGTTACTACTGATCACTAATAGGAAGTGATATATACGGCATATCGAATTGCGCTATTTTTAATAACTGAGTGACCTTTAAGGTCACTTACCTATTGCAAGCCTTTTGCAATGTGGTTTTTGTACAGTTGTGCGGCAGTTGACAAGATTTCAACTGATCAAGCACGTTGTGGGGTCCCTGGTCGACAGCCAAGATAACTGTCAATATTAGGTGTAGTTACAGCAACACAAATAAGGACCAGTTTTTGACTCAGTGTAAATGAGACATAACCCATTTACAAGACTCTAATGAATAATGGAACTGCAATTAATGCCATAACACCACACACCATTTCTTGCTCTACGAAGGCAAACAAGAGCAGTAAAATGTTATCACAAATTCTGACGTTAATAAGAAAGAAAGCAGAAAAGGGCGTTCCTGTTGTTATAAAACAGCGTTCCTTGTTAAAAAAGAACTGGAACAGCGTTCTAAACTGAAGAGAACCCTGAAAAGAACTGCAAGCTTTTAGTTGACAATGACACTGTAAATTTGCATTGATAAACATTTGATAAACATTGTTCACCAGACCTTCTTTCTACAAGAAATAAATAACAACAACAATCAGTACAATGAAAATATAGCTGGATTGCAGTAGATCACTCATTAACACGAAGAAACGACTAAAATTACGTTAAAATGACAACGAAAACAATTCTGTATTTCTCCCGCTTGTAGTCAACTATGTTAACTTCTGGTCAAGCACTACCGGGTGAAATGCACGAGTACAAACGTAATGTCATAATTTCAACCAGACGGAAATGAGGATTTGTGCATCAACAGTGAAGTTTACAAAATAATCCAACCAAACATCAAATGGCCACAATTTGTTTGTCTTAAAGCGAATAGATCACTAACAGACTTCTGACCAGAAGTAAGTAAGAAACAAATGCAGCCATCACAACAGCAAACATAATTGACAAGCAATAATGAAAACAGATGATATAGGGCACACTACACTGTCAACAGAAACACAAAGACTGTTTACGTTTTACGAAATCCATGGCTCTAAACACGATAAAAGCATATTAGCGGTAAAAGACGCAATGGACATTGCTGCAGATACTAGCAAGTTTACTACTTCATTAAAAACAGTGAGCAAGTTTTTTTATCAGGACACAGTACCATTTGCCACACACTACACTTCTGACATTAGAAATGGCCGTCAGAAAGAGACCATAAAAGATGCTCAATAAACTACACATAGATCACCTGACTTAGCAATTTAAGAAGATCACCTGTAAAGACAACACTTGCCAAGTAGGACACAGACTGCATGTCAGTAAGGTTGGTTGGTTGGTTAGAGCTTAACGGCGCTTTCAACACAATTTAGGTCATATCGTGCCTTTATGGTAGAACTATATTATAAAATTTAATAAGTATTAAGTATTAATCCTTGGGGTAAAATAATTGAAAAAGAAAAATTTAAGAATAACAGTAAATTTAGATTAAATTAGTAAACTGAAATTAGGTAAGAAAGAACTTGAAAAGTAACATACAAAACCATCTGGATATTATGGATTGATAGATACTGGAGTCAGGTAAAGGATGTCCCTTCCCTTACGAATCCAGCACCGGATCAACAAAAGTTAAAGTCAGTGGGTGACGTTCCTGGCTACAGTCAGGGCATTGAGTTCCCTTCAGTGCTTTGATATTTGGGTTGGCTAACAGGAAGGGCACATGGCCTGTAATATAAACCTATGCCAGTTATCAGTAAACGTTCTCTGGTGGAGCAAGACAATCAAGGAGCAGCCACTGAATCCAGGTTCACCTGGAATATATGACTGTTAAACTGCTGTGTGTGTGATGAGGGAGGATTACTAAAAGATTTCAAAGCATCGATGATTGTGCAGAAGCTGTGCTGCATAAAGTGTCCTATGGTTTTTCAGTTTTGTAGTGTTTAACTACTGTTTTAAGCGGTAAACTGTTTCGACAATATCAACAACATAACAGAAACACGGTTAACATTTTCTGTTCGATTTCACATTAAATACCGGTATACATGTACATTTTGTCGACACACTTATCAATTACTCAATGATTAAAAGATTTTGATTAACTGATAAATTTTTGAAATTGTTAACACCATGTGTGCACGATGTTCAGATCCTGTGAAACTATCATCTCTACATAGCACATTTGCAGTCTATTGTGAATTTTGCACTTTACAAGTGACATTATTGTTATTATTATTACATATTGCTTATGTTTTATGACTAACTGTAAAGGAATTCATGATGAAATCAACAGCTGTTGCAATGTTATTTGTTATGAATTGTGTTATAGGCATTGTGAAAGTACAAATTTTCTAAGTGCCTTCAAGTAATAATTGCATTCTTTCTGACAATACAAGTCATTCGAATGCCGTGAACTGAACAGCATTAAGATATTTTAAAATGCACCATTTTGGCTGTCTTCCACTTTAAATTCAATTCGTGGAATGATTCTTACACAATTCGATTAGAAAATACTGCTCCATCACACAACATAATTTGGACTCAACGTATCAGCTGCAATTATTATAAACAACATTTACAGCAACTGTATAGTTCAGAAAACCAAAGACAAAGAATCACAGCTACAACTGCTGGCTTCGGTTTGCTGTGGTCTTAATATAAACAAAACTTGCATCAGTTGTTAAATTCACAGTACAGAAATTCATCACGATACATTCTCAATGTGGAAGCAGCCTGATTGTAAAAACTGTACAAAGGATACCTTCAGTTAGTAACATAACACAACAATTTGTAGCCTACCACAGAAAGTTCAGTTTGCACAAATGCACAAAAAAAATGGAAATGCAAAAATGCAAAATAATAGCCAATTATTTCAATATGAAGTTACATATTACCCAAAATGCAAGTTGCATTGATTTGACCAGCAGAAGACTACTGGTAGCTAGTGCCATCAGACTGTACTGTGTGGATTATCCAGGTACACAACAGCATGTACTGTGTGTGCATTCAATTGTTTAGTGTAAAACCACAACAACAACCACAACAATAAAAGCAATAAATACGCAGCTTGACTCCGAGCACATCATGCAGATGGGATAAACCACCGCTGATGCTGCAATGACACAAAGTAAACAAAGATGTGCTTCACAATAAAAACAAAACAACAAAACAAAAAATTGACATAATACACTGTAATGTAAAAATCTGATACCAACACAGAACATGTTAAGCACTGCAAGATGACTGCTAAGCAAAAGGATAATTGTTTGGTAATACACAACAAAGAGGAAACTTCAACAATAATTACCATAACACACGTAACAAATAGTGAAACACTGACAACGATGTCACGTTGGTGCATCAGACAACACATGGCAAGCATTCATGTGCACTGCATGCGATACGTCGTCAAGACTCGCGAACATGTCACAAAGACGTGACAATGAACACACACTTTAACTGCAGGAAACTGTATCATCGTTGACTAGAATGTTAACCACAGTGGGCGATCACACCAGCAACGGCTAGCGGCTGTCACACAGTGGTGTTTAGATGTTGCAATTGGGGCAGCGCTCGGTCAACAACATGTACAACACAGATCCCGCTGGTGAGGTCACTAATGTTATGGTAACACTCGCTACAACACAGTGCAGCATCGACAATATCGTGGCCGACCTCCACTGACGGACGATGGTGGTGTTGCAGGAGCAAAGTAAGCATGTACCTTGACCTCAGGCAGACGAGCCTAAAACCACAAAACACTAAGTGTTCAATGTCATCTGGCAAACACAGACACCATTTAACAGCCATTTCCAGGTGAACCTGGGTCAGCTGGTTGTCTTTTGATTGTTTTCTGCCATCTGTTCTGAAAGAGAACCATTGGGGCAGGTTTCTACAGGCAGGTGCCCTTCCTGTCGCTACATAATTAAATAAAATTAGCCCCGTATGAGGACTAACAGTCGACTTTTTGCAACTGACGTTTGTGCCAACTTCAAAGTCACGTGACACAAAAATTAGGCCGAATATCAAACACCCGGCCTGAACAAATTTATATATTGTGCCCTAGTTTAAGAATCCGTGGTCAGTTGCCAGCTCCCATTGTAAATGGTAAAGATTGCTTTTGAAAACAGCCGGATTTCCAACTTTGAAGGGCTTGTGACCTTGACCTTGGATCGGGTCATACTGCATACTGTAGTGCATCACTCATTGACCTCTACCTACATGCCAAATTCCATTGAAATCGAAGAAACTTTTTGTGGACAGACAGACGCACGTATGAACGGATGGACAAATGGACAGACATTTGAGACCGGCTTTATTAGGTTAACTCTATCGAAAACAAAAACTAGAAGATGGACTTCAACGCCCAATGTCGACGTCTACGCCTTCTCCATCTCGACGGCCTGCTAAGATCTTGACCTTTGACCTCCAAAATCTAATTAGGTCATCAATAGTTGACTACTAAATATTCCCTGTAAGTTTCGTTCAATCATTCAAGTCATTCATGAGATATCATGGTAAAAAGGTTGGAGGTTGGTTGGGGTTTAATGGGGCTTTCAACACAAGTCAGGTCATATCGTGCCTTTAAGGAAGAACTAAATTATAAATATTAAAATTTAATAGGGATTAATTCTTGGGAGTAAGATAACTAAAAAAGAAAAAAAACAATAATTGAATGAGTAATTATGTAAATTATTTAGTTGAAAAAATTTTGTAAGATTTCTTTTTCAGAAGTTATAGCTAATTATATAAGTTGACTTTTAAATAAAATTTAGTATGTCTTGGCTGGGTGTATGATAATGAAGATGTTTTTAATGTCAGTAAAGGAATAGTAATGATGTTATGTTTGACCATATGAAGTACATTCTGTTAGTATGTGTTTGACAGACAGAAGTTGATTACAGTTTGTATATTTTGGAGGATCTGTGTGTTCAATAAGATAAGAATGAGTTAAACAAGTATGTCCAGTCCAATGCGTAAACAATTACCGTATATACTCTCGTATAAGTCGCAAACTTTACGACACAATCATGCCCGTAAAAGTTAGGGGACAACTTATCGCCGGGTCTATACTAGCATGCTGCCTAGATCGCTTACTGCAGCAATCTCTAAATCTCTGAATTTATAGCTTATCGTCACCAATACAGTCGTGCAGTGTCTACCAGTAATCGCTCAATAATGTTCATTGGCAAGGCAATTTAGAACTGCGGGTACACAGTAATCAGAGAATTTGAAGCCATTACAATGAGCCCATTTAGTTATTTATTAAGAACTAGTTGTAATTTTCTTTGTGCTATGTGTATGAATTTGGATTAGAAACAAATGACAAAGTCGACTACGTATAAATAATTTCAATATCATGCGCTAAGCAGTTAGTAATGCTATTAATTTTAAGAATGAACAGAGTAGTAAGAGAGTATGCCTCCTTGAGGGACTCCAGCTTCTTGTTCAAATTCTTCAGATAAAGTGTTAGAGAGTCGTACTTTAACTTTACAATTACTAAGATAATTTTGAATAAATATTTGTGTCCTTTAACTTCACAATTTTTAAGATCTTGTAGTATGCCACATTTCCAAGTCATATTGTATGCTTTTTCAAGATCAAAGAAGTCTGCAACTACATGTTGTTTATGTGCGAATGCATACAAATATAAGGTGTAGCTTTCATTATAATATTTTACTTCGCCCTCGGGAGCGGTTGCGAAGTATTGTAACGAGTACGTGTGTGTGTGTGTGTGTCTGTCTGCGAGGATACGTCCAACAAGGGTGGTAACAGAGCTGTCAGACTGAGCCAAAGACATATGGGATATGTATAATAACACTAGGTCCACTCTCTCGGTCATTCTAGACCACTAAGCCTTTCAGCTCTGC
>Ga0209780_1002211_pt1 | contig 13644 bp, 12 predicted proteins | sample WorMetexBAHAMAS2_FD_187384 | JGI IMG/M metagenome (GOLD analysis project Ga0209780, IMG submission 187384) | Marine gutless worms symbiont microbial communities from Max Planck institute for Marine Microbiology, Germany - Inanidrilus exumae... | ecosystem: Host-associated > Annelida > Digestive... | reverse complement strand
CCTCAAGAGATTACCCAAAGTAGACTTTAGGACCTGCCCTAATGTTTTGAGAGAACAGAAAACGAACGATTGTGCATGTTTGTAGAATCACAATGAGTCGGCAGAAATCCTCAAGATAAAACAGAGCATGCAGGAGGAAGCGAAGCGGTTTGAGAAGGAAACGCCTCCCGACTCCTCTCATCCGGACTTCTTCATGCAATAGCTCAACGTTCTCCGCTGCCGTGGGTTGGCGTAGTGGATGGCGGCCGCTCGTCGTCGTCGTCAGAGACAGCTGTGCAAGATGGTGCAAAAAATCCGGTCACTGGTCACTTTGAGTCGAAAGAAAACAAAAAGTATCTACTGTACTCCAAATGCCGACCGATTCTCAGAAATTCACTGCGATACAAAGCATTGTATATTATATCAAAGAACCCACCACGCCTTAAATGTGTCGCTACACTCCCTGAAATACTTGGAACTTTGTTGACTAACAGTGGCCACTGGCTTGGTTTCGGCACCTACAGGCTGGTAGGTTCACTCGCGTAAATTTGCGAGCACTTGCAGCACTTCATCCTCGAGTGTTTGAGTTTTGCCGACTGTGTCACCACAGCAGCGTCGGCCGTGTACAAAGTTGTTTACCACTCCAGCACTGTAGTTATTTATTGTAAACTATTGCCATAATATCATCGAACTGATGTAGAGATGCGTACGTATATCGAATTATTCCTGTGACAGTCAGGTGTAAGTTACGATGTTAAGTACTCGTTTTGCGTGCAGTTTGGGATTTTCTCTTGCGTGTTTTAGCGTTATTTTATTGTGTTTTATTTTGTTTACTTAGCATCAGATAAACCGGCTGATCAGATTAGACAAGAACGCTGTGTTGTTTAAGTATTAAATGTTAAGGTATTTTAGTAGATAAATTGTTAAATTGGTGAAAGAGTTATAATCTTTTATGGATTTATGCCACTGTAGATTTACATAGAAAACTGGATGGCACATTTCATGTGTACAGTGTATGTGTATGTAGACAAATTCCTTGTCATCAAGACCGTTTGCTACTAATTAACAGATGTTTTCCACACCTACGTTCTGCCTTTAAGCATTCCATTATATGAAACAGAATGTACTGTTTCGTGTCGTTATTATAGGAGAAAATGTTGAGTGTCTCGGACTTGTGTAGATCATTTTTGTGAAAGTGATTTAATGTTTCAGTGAAAGTAGTAGTAGTTTATTGATTTTTTTGTAATCTTGTGGATTTATTTTTAACATGTGGATAAATGATTTAATTGGATCTGCTTGATTGATAGTGCAGCTTGTTAATAAAAATGTCGTGTGATGTCACCTTCACCAGCTGAGGCTCAGATACGCTGTGCTATATGATGAATATTTTAGGGCCCAATCTATTTCACAGTAAAAATTGTCAAATATGGCATATTTTGGCTATTTCGTGGAACATTATATGCATATTTTTTACATAAAACACTTTAGTACCACCACTTTCTGCTATTTATGTTAATGCATATCACAGTCAACACTCGACAGTGTGAGAATAAGTTATTTTACTATTAACTGGCAGGATTGGAAAAATACAGACTGTTAAGTCTCATCACCAGTCCAGTAAAAAAACAGTTTGCATGGTTTTTCACCTCAAAATCCAGCACAAGTGGTTCGTATCGTTGAATAAAAGTAGTTGGAAATGCGCCAAAAAATACAAAAATATTGAGAAAATACATAAATAGACAGAAAACTTGGAAGCTTCACAAATTTCACGGACAATTTTCAATTTCATGGAAAGCTGTCCATTTCACAGTCTGCATCATGGATGTTGGATGGAGTACACCATGTTGAAAAGTGCCCATTTTGAGTGTAGTTTAGTTACAGATCTTCTGCGGATACACATGATGCATGAAACACAACTGATAATGCCACTTGTAAATTTGGTTGCAGTCAGCTAGTCCGTGATGAGCATTACACTGGTAATTAGTGTACAGTCTTCTTAAGTGTGGCAATTGATCTTGTTCATTTGCACGTTATTTTCATGCTTTATGTTCTGTATTTTCAGCATGTACAAGTAATTGTAAGTTACTTTAAAAATAAAATCACTGTACATTTTACATTTGCATATTGAGGTACTCCTCGTGTTAGCAGTGTTTTTTTAGTTTCGTGCGTTGCAAACAGCTCCCTAAGTCTTGCCATTAACTGTGTGCATTGCCACATCATGGATCGCAGTGTTTATAGCATCTGCTCATTGTGCTGCACTTATTGCTAGCAAGTAATTGCTATCTCTGCACAATTGCATCGCATGTACGTCAGTTTTTCGCTTGTTGCTTAAAGGACGGAAATTGAATGTAATTATTGTTGTACATTCATTTAACAATTCTCCAGCATTTTGTAGCAGCAATTTACAGGATTTACGTCTTCATTTGCCATTCATATCGCAGCATTCACGGTGTTTTCCAGTGTTGACTGAGGTTGCCAAAGTAACAGTTCTTTTCCTAGTTGATTTTCACGGATGGCAAGTGAACTGAGTTGTTTATTTGGTGTGCCAGTGTTGCTTAATCACTGCAGAGTTTTGTGTTTTGGACAGAGAAAATGTTTGCCTAGTGAAACCAAAGAACCAAAGTCTGAAGTAAGCAGCTGAAGATGTGCAGTTAATTGCCAATCAGCTGTTTGTGAGAGACGTCTTTGTAGGTCACAAGAACAGTTTTGAAGCAAGTTTTAAATCATAAAGTAATCTAATGCAGTCATGATTGACCCTTTTTTTTCCTGACTTTTGTTCACATTTTTGTCCACTTTTCTATTAATTTCCATTTTATAGTCAGTAGCTAAAATGTTACACAACCAGTCATTTTTAACTTACTTTAAATAGCTAAGTCCACAATGACCGAACTGTTCCTATAATACATAATAAGGATTGCATATTTTTCACTGTGCATGCATGAAACGGCTATATTTCCACTTCCAGTTTAAAATCTGTTGTCACTATAGTTCCTCAACCCAGATTTCCTGTAGGACGTGGGAATTTCGGCAATTCATGTACATTTAACGCATTTAACTGATAAATTTTAATATTTATAATATAGTTCTACCTTAAAGGCGCAATATAATATAACCTGAATTGTGCGAGCCAATTAAGTATAATTCTCTGCTGCAGCAGTTTGAGTCATTGCTAACATTTTAATGTAACAGATGTCAAGTTATCAATGCACTTTATTGCATAAGCTGATTTGCGTCTGTTAATTCATCATTAAAATGTTAAATATTTTCTTTGATTAAAGTAAATGAATTGATCATGTTCTGCTTGTAATTTACACATTTTTGTGTTCTTATTTTACAAATTGTTTTACATTTTTCATTATTATTATCCTTATTATTGTTTAATTATGAAACAGAAAATTACTTAAACATGCCATCTATGACATATCTGTAAGTTGTATTTCGTGACTGTTGTTGATAAATTTACGATTTATCAGTTGTTAAAAAATTGTCAATTAGACTGTTTATCAATACACTGTTGATAAATGTATTAGAATTCACCAGCCCTGTGTGGGCCCAGCTGCTGTAAGAATACATCTGATCCGTTTCTAAGCCGGACATTGTACAATGTGACCAAACATAGCTTTAGCTTTTTGTTTTTGTTATACAGTATCTTTAGGCTTGTTGGTGCACGTCGATTTTTGTTAAGTATGGTACTGATTTTTACTGAATAAACTAAATCTGAGTCATCTCAAATAACCTGTTTTTGTGTGCTCCATACAGGCTGCAAAGTGGTAATGCGCTGTGATTCATGTGTTGATTTCAGCGCTGTATAAATTGTTTTTGTGTTTACCTAACTTCCTTCCTCACTTCCTTCCTTCCATACTTTCTTCTTAACTTATTCTTTCTTTTTTTACTTATTTACTTCCTTACTCGTTTATTTCCTGACTTATCTGTCTACTACTTCCGGAACAGACCCGTTCCATTTCCAGGCCAGAGGTCATAGGAGGAGACCAAACCAGGCTTTAGTTTTTGGGTTAATTTTATGTTGTAGTATATTTTGTTATGCATGCATGTTTGCTGTTTTCATTTTTCAGTACTAGCCATGAGACTGGCTGGGAAGAACATCTGCGAAATGACCTATTTTGTGTTGGGTGGGACGTAAAACCTTAATTCAATAACCTGTTTTTGTGTTGAGTGGGTCACTAGACGATCAAGTAAGTTTTGGTACACGATTGTGACTCAGGGCAGTTCTGCATTGATATAATTTAAACTGGAGACTTGTTACAAATCTTTGTCGCATACACGCACGACACGCAGCAACCAAATAAATACCTCTGAATGGCGAGACTGACGACGAGATTCCCACTGCTAAAACTAGGAGATTTACAATGTACATAATTGCAGCATAGGTGGTGCATGTAGCCGGCATGGGAGCGTAGCAGCCGATATTTCGTTTGTCGTAGCCATGATGTTCAGTTTTAGTAGCAAAGAAGGCGATATTTTTTATTGTATGTTGCATCCGCTGCATACGTCGACTGTGTCCTATTGCAAAACGTAACGTATTTGTATTTATATTGTCGATGTTGATGTCGCATGTAAATATCGTTACTTACTTACTGTTGTACAGTGATCATCACTGCATCGGTCGTATGCGTGCATCAGTTTCGCGTCGTTCTGTTTAATTATTATCAAGAACACTTGTTTTAATTATCGTATGATTAAATAATGGAACAGTTGATGTTATTAAATTGCACAGAACCTGAGGGGGAAAATGTGATGTGCTGTGCACAAATTCTAAAGAGCCAGAATCGCCATTCGTTGGGTTGTTCAAGTATTCTGGTCTTGCATCAATCAATTACGGAAGCTCAGCTATGGTAATGGTGCACGTTGGCGGAGAAACAAATATATATGATGCATGGACGTAGGAAAGCGGAGTTAATTTACTGTTAGTGGGACTAGAGTTATGGGTAACTAACTGTGCAATTGCACATTGCGGGCGGGCTAAGTCTGATATCTAAGATTGCCTTGTTACATACTATCAGTGACCAGAAAACAACGTTCTTAAAAATTTAGAAAATTTTATTAAAAATTTTATTAAACTTCAAAATTAATCCACAAAGCGCAGCATGATACACCCGTCTGGTAGTTGATCACACCCCCTTTCCAGGTATAATTTAATCATCGTTGGTTAGTACATCAATTTGTGTACTAAATTTGCAATGTATATGACTATCCATTTCAAACAAACAGATAGTATACTAAAAGCTAAATCTAATGTTTTGGGCGAAATAACTGTTACAGTGGGGCTGATTGTCAAACCCAACTGAGATATTACGCCCATGAACATTTTAACCAAGTTTGCCAGAAATCCAGTAAAACATTTGAGGACATCGCAGGTGTTATCATAATGCGTCTGTCCAGACGGACGAACAAAAATCAGCTACAGCTATTTGTGACAACAAAGTTGGAATAACCAGCTGCACTCCAATTTGTAGTTCAAGAAATAAAAGTATACTGTGAGTAGGCGATGTGTAACAGTTACTAATTATCAATCACACATATACACACTGGGCCTGCGAGACATGTATTGATTAACATACATGCATATACATGTGTCGGTTTAATGGCTATGTATGTTCCAAGTGACTTTGGGTTAGATGGTTACCCACTTGAGTTTCTTCACGTTTTTTCTCTCCTGTGAACAGTGATACCTGCGTATTTTTCTATAAAAACAGGGAACACATTCTGTGTCAAAAACGGACCAAACATTAATCTTGTTGGCCTGCTATACACAAGTGCCCATTTTTCACGTGCACATTAACTAATAAGCAACAAAGGGGCTCTACACGGGGACCAAACATGATCTCGCAGGCTCTGACCTTGCACAGCACTGTATATTCAACTGTTAAATACTCAATATGGCTGACAGTCATCAATGTACAGCAAATATATGAAAACAATATTGTCCTTTCTACAATGTAAATGTCAAATTCCAGTGCTTTTTAAACGCCATGTATGTAAGACCTTCATTCAGCCACAACTAACCATATTAACAGTTAAATATCATACCATAAACTACACCCCCGTCATACGATTCTGCGACATAACTATGACGCTTCATTAACAGATCTTTTAAGAGTCAACAATAAATATTTATTCATAAAATGGAATGAGAAATGTCCACAAATACAACATGCTAAACGAGCTGAAACACAGCTCGCAAATCAGTTAACATATTACAGAATTTCACGGACATACAAATACTGCACAGTTAGTAGTAATAAAATTATAGTCACAAGTACATTGTTCACTACATGCATGAGCATTATGTATTGTTATCTACTTTTAATAAAGTTGTATATACTGGTATAAACTTATTTTTACTTTTTATGGTGAACTCTATGGTCTGTAAAGTATTATGAACTAAACTGAAATCAAGCTCCATATTTCAGTTTTATGGTGTTAAATGTTTTAGCATACAAACTGCCTTGAAGTTCACTCATGCTTGGATATGTAATTATATTAAACAGTAAAACATTAGTAAGTTGTTACAAGAACTCTGTTATAAAATCAAAATATGTTTGATACATTTTGTTCCAATTGTATGAATTAACAATTTAATTTATGAACAAAGATGCCATTAACATTTAACATGTTGTAAGCCAATCACAGCCACCATACTATATAGTGCCATCAGTTGGAATTGATGCTTGCATTATACCTCTATTTATAATTGATTAATCACATCTTTAAGCACAGTTAAACTACTACATCATAATACTATGAACGCAATTTAAATGTTGACCAGCATACACTTAAAAATGGATGGCTGTTATATTGCAATCTGACGGCAATCGAATATCTAATAATGAAACAACATATCCCTTCATTCAAGCCTGCGGCTATACACTATGCACACACTAGGGGCTATGCAGGCACCAAGACATCTGTACATAATTACAGCAACATTTCTGCCACAAACATCTTATGATATATACACAAACCATGCGCAACATATCAAATGAAGCACCAACACTATATCAGGGTTCCTGCACCAACAGTCCCCCACAATTCAAAGACTTTAAAGATCTTTTGCACATTTCTTTAGTCTTGTGTTACAGTTGTAGGGAGTACTGAATCCAGAGATGTGCGGACACGTCTCCTGCATGTCCGTGGACAGACGCGGATGCAACCTAAGTAGCGTTCTCACTGCGGCCGTAACACGCGCGGTACGGCTGTAATGCGCAGTGAGAACGTACCTTTGTGTGTAGCTGCAGACGCAGACGGCCAGACACGGACCCATCAACGGCCATTAGCTGCCGTGCACAACGGCAGTGAGAACGCTACTTAAGGTCATCAAACTGACAATTGTGCATAGGTGCTTAATGAAAGCCGATTGACAGTTTCAATTTTGGAATAAACTAATCATTCTATATAGGCCTAATCTGTGTAACTCGTAACATCACTCATTCCTTTCGAAGTTCGTTAGTCAATGACAGAACAGCTGACATTTCTGCTGACAAGACTGGATACCGACCGTCTGCGGACGTGTCACTGGAGTGTTGGACAGCTGCAAACGCGGACGGTAGGTCTGTGGACACCAAAATATCCGCGTCCGCACATCTCTGTGAATGACGTCTCAGCATAGAAATTAGATGGCATCAGCGGAAGACATATCATCGTAGAATAGTAAAATCAAACAAAACTGAAGAGTAATGCTGCAACCAGAAAGTAAATGCTTGTTCATTAAACGAGAAAGTTTATTTTGAAGTTTATACTGAATCTTGCTATGGGTGTGACTAGTCTGCATTAAAAATTTTAGTGTGGTAATTTTTTTAATCGTGATTAATTCCTTAACACGTTAACGCGTTAATTAGCGTGTTAATTCAACAGCCCTATATAAAAGACACAACAGTGTAAACCAAAGCAAGCTCCACAGTTTCCAACTTTGGCTTTTTCTGTGGAATTAATCAATACAGTGACATCACAGGGCAAGTACTGCTCTAACTATACACAACACATTACGATGGATTCTCAGCTATGTACCATGTAAATTGAAACTTTTGACAGTTGTCCTTGAATTCAAGAATGGTGCGGGACACCTGCTATATGCAACAACGGGTGTATTGGGCCACAGAGATAGTTCTTCTTGTCTTCCATCGCTTTTCACCTGCACCCTGTCTTTTGTACCGGGACAGTCCTATCTCCAGAAGTAGTAGAATAGGCTGTAGCCACCAACAGCAAGTAGTGTGACCAGCGTGATTCGGACAACGTAGAAGAGAACCGAACGTCGGCGATGCAGCGGCAAAATGCCGAGCTCTTGATGGCACTGTTTCATGCGCTGCATCTGTTCTCTCGGGTTCTTTTCGCGCTCTTCCATTGGCCGTCGCCGTATCTCACGATGCTGTCGTGGCCACCTGATGAACAGCATCACATCTAGACTGCAGGGGGGACAAGACTTGCAGTTTACACACTGACTACTGGGCAACAGGACTGGTATCTAGCCCTGGAAATCCCACGGGTTTGCTTCTCAGATACCAGTCTAACCAGTAGTAACTCTGCTAAACTAAGCTGGTTGAAAGAACCAAAAGTGGGAGTAAAAGTAATACTCATTATTGATTTTAATCTTTTACATTTTTAGAGAAATTCTGATTGAAATTGTTCATAGCCTACATCAGCACTTACAGACCATGCTACATGCGACATTTGTAGTAATAGGCCACATCTATGCACTGTGTGCAGGCAATGCAGCCTAAAAAAGAAAACAAATTAGCATAGACCTAATATGATGCAGAATTGCAAATGGCTAGTACACGAAGAATATGGACTGGAAGATAAAGGCTGGTGTGGCAAAGTGTTTCCTAAACGACACAATATTGGATTTTAAACTGTACCCACACACATGCACTCATTATCTCATAGGATAATATGGTTTTCTCTATTTCACGCAAACGATATATGCCCACAATACAGTATTTGGCTTGAAGATATCGGCTATCTGTGCACAATCTGTTTACTTCCTGCATCGACGATGCCTAGTGTCATGGGACTTAATAGCTGATGGTGATTGGCTGCCTGCAACTGAGTGATGTAAGCGTTATCTGCCATGTTGTCAACCCACGTTGGACGTCGCAGAAAATTTGGGGAGGTTTCTTGTACTGAGTATATAGGCCAGAGGAATAACTTTGAATTGATGAATTGATTCCAACGTTAGAAATGGAAACTAGAAATCCCGTAGAGGGTCATTTTGGTAGTGAATTTCCGACGATCTGTAATCATTGCAGAGTTCTGGCGTCCTGAAGTTGCAAGATGTTAAAAATTTGAGAAATGTTTGCATTTTTTTGGAAAAACGACCCATTACAGTAAATTTTCAAAATTCTGTTCTAAACGTTTTCATTGTGACACCGATCGACGTGTTGTGTTCAAATTTCATGAAATTTGGCCGAGGGCAATCGGTGAAATCGTGCGTTGCTTACCTGACAAAAAAAAACAAAATTTCGCCTGGCTCTCCAGCTGTTGCTACTGCACGGATCGCGCCCAAAATCTACCAGGGCCAGCCCCGACAATGTAGTCAGAGTGCTCCAGATGTCATCTGAATCGGTTCACTTTTGGCAGCGTTATAGCCGAACACGTGAGCACCGCCAAAATGTGCCATAAAGTGAATGCTATATTCGGCTGAAGCCTAGCTTCGAGCCAAATAATAAGTAACAAAAAAGATAAAAAGAATTTTAATCTAATTAACCATTTCGCTGCCAGACCGAAAAAATATAATACCACCGAAAACAGTGGATAACAGCCTATACAGCAGGTAACATTATATCATATACCACGGTTATAAGTATAGCCTACCTAGCGTCGCTGGATTTATCCGGCACTCTGGGGATTATTATTTATTTCCTCCGCCGGAAATATCCGGCGTGCAAGGCAGCAAAAGGGTTAAACCGATGCTTTTATGTTTGTTTTTATACTCATTGTTCTCATACACACTGCTCGTTTTCTTTGCATCTTGTGTGTGTATTTTTGTATACTGGTATATGTTTTTATCACTCAATGTGAGTATACATTGTGACATGTTAGAGGCCTGCTGGTTCTTTGTCTGATTTATTAAATAAATAAAATAAACCCGGGCCCATTTATGGATAAACACATGAATGGCAGGCAAAACAACGTAAGCCACAATGGAGCATATGTCAAACCTGAGCAGTTATAAGATAAACGTCTCCAAAATGACCTATGCTGTATCGGGTGGGACGCAAAAACCTTAACTCATTCATTCAACACTCATGAAATAAGCTCAATCAGTTTTAAGATGATTAGGCACAACAACAGGTATAACAAGTGATGTTGTGCCTAACAAGCAGGCCCAGTCAGTCTACTGTACTTTACCACGAAGAAGAAGGAGACTGTTTACCAAAAACATGGTCCCTTGACATCATTAGCCAAGCCATCGACTGGCCTGTTGTTTTCTGAACAGACGCCGTTCTGCTGCCCACTGGATGCTGGTCTCGGAGAATCAGAAGCCATGTTGTCATATTCGTCTTCGACACTGTAGTCAGTGTCGCTGTCTTCATCGGTTGACAGCTGCTCCTCACTACGTCGACGTTTACGCACTGAGTCCTACCATCACAAAATGCAAAAACATGAACTGTGTCGGCCAACAAGACCGATTGCATCAATGTAATATTGTCAATGTCAACGTACGTGCTGTATACGCAAGTAGACTGAGAACAAAAGTTTCCAAATCACGCCAAAAATGGTCAAAGGAACATATTAGATCACATAACGTGTCCGGTAACATGTTCCAGGATACTGGGCCAGCCACAGAGAAGGCCCGGCAGCCGAACATCAAACGCCGAGCTGGTGGCAGCCGGCAGACTGCAGATGTTGATGAGATGACTGGCTATGTCAGCACTGATGGTACGATAGTGGGCATGGAGACCAGTTCTAGAAGTGCAGATCTCAGCACTTATCACACTGCAATTCTCTGCTGCTGATGCTGCTAATCACCTGATGTTTGCACGATGCACGCTGCTCATTTGCTCTCTGAGTCAGAAGCCCAACATTCCTGGAATATGACGACAGCTGCGTACTGACTGGATGAACCCCAGTATACTCAACCAAGCACAGCTCTACTCAGTGATTTGAGATCAAACACAAAAACACATATCGCACTCAAATATTGCCATCAACATTTACAGTTAACTGGGCCAGTACTTTTCTCAACCTCACAATCTAATCTATAAACTCCATTTCTCAACCACTCAGCTCCTTTTCTTCATATAAGATTGAATATCTCAATTACACTTCTGTGTAGGACTGCATTTACGTCCTCTACTCTCAATCTCTATCTTACCTATCACCCAGTCTCATTCAAAACATGTTCAAAGTTCACTTTCAAGCTTCTTTGCCAACGCAGTTGTAATATTTCAGCTCCCTGCACAATTACTACTGTAAAACATTGTGTAAAATATGCAATAATATTTCTGAATTATTTCTATCAAATATGCAACAATATTTCTCCAACTTGGTTAACTGCATTCAAATAGCTCTCAGCGGGAAACAAAATAAAAAACCCGATGACATCAGAAGTACACGAAAATGACCATATCATGCACATGATAGGCAGCATGACACTAGGGTCAATAGCAAAGACAAAATTGAGACCGTACCCCTCCCAAACCTTTACATCAATCTATGTATATACCATTCAAAAAACGTGTTTGGGTAGTATGATCGAAGAAAAAGTCTTTAAATACAACAGTCATCAGCTAGCAATACCATCCTGCCAGGTGGTGGTCGACAATATGGAACTCACTGTCCAGCTGTTCACGTGATCCATCTAACAGCACCGCTAGTTCTGAATTGGACAACTGCTTAAAATATGTTTGTTTGCAGCAACAACGTGCTGCATAAACTGACGTGTTGCACTACATTATGCAGCAGCAACACTTGCCTCGACACTGTTCTCATAGCCGGAATCACGCGATGGAATATGGATGATCCGCCGCACTCCCTCGATGATTGCAAGGTATGAGAAGCGCAGCTGGTCAAATGTCTGAACGAGACCCATCCGGTAATGGCGCATATCCATCAGTATGTCACGCACACGAATTTCCGACGCCGATCGGTATTTTTCCACCTGCAGCAGCAGCAACATAACCCATTCATGTCATCATGGTGAATGTCACGCTCAAAATAACATCTGTAATTTTTACTCCACATCTCAGCAACATCCACATGCGGCCTAGTGCTACAGACGTAGTTGGTTGGTCTGTATGTCTGTCTGTGTGGCTATCTGTTGTTCATTATCGTGAGCCCTGCAAAGAAGGCTGAACCGATGAAGATGCCAAATGGTGGGTCCAAGGAACCATGTATTAGATGTGTGTCCAGATACCCAGGGGAAAAGGGCATTTTGGGGGTTGTCCAGCCCACTACACAGCACTGAGTCACTGCTGCAGTGTACACAGCAAAAAATCAATAACGGCATCAGCGTGACAGCTGCAGCCAAGTGTCACATTAACCTTTCCCCTGTGAAAAATCCAAACCATGTGATGCAGCCTCACATCGAAATTCTTCGACTACTTGTCTACAGTGTGTCTAAAAAACAATACACTTGACTTTTGATCACAACTTCAGCAAATGCAGACAAATTTTCAAAATTCTTTCACTGACAGATTCCCAAGAAAACTCTCTGTTATTTGTGAGACACAGTGTACAGATATCTAGCAATTGCACTGAAAAATCCCAAAATGGAAAAAATGAAGCATACCAGCTACAGTGCTTTGCAAAGACTACACCCAAATGACAAGCAACAGCAACTGTAAAATGACGAAGTAAGATGCCTGATATGTAGTTTTTAATTCCCAACATCAGCAAAGCAAAGAGAAAACAAAAACTTCACTTTATGCAATTTTTAAATACTTATCCAATTCATACTATATGTGTGCATCAACTTCTGTTCATGGAAAAGCGTCAGATCCTCAGAAGATATTTTGCAAATGGACAGACACTTGACTATAACTCTCAGCAGGATCAGTCAAGAAATTAATGAACTAAAGACATTTCTCACCAGAACTAGGCAAGCATCAACAAGACAGAATGTGCCTGATCGACCGATGCCGGCGCTGCAATGTATCACAGGTGGACCATACACTGCTGCATCGAGCGCTCCAGATCCACGTACGGCCCACAGGAAGTCCAGGAAAGCACCTGGAGACGCCGGAACGCCGAAGTCCGGCCATGCAGTGTAGTGAAACTGAATCACTTCACGAGTCTCACAGCTCTACAATGTTTCACACTCACAGTTTACTACAAATCCTTCCCACCATAGTCTCTCTCCTCCTTCAGGACTCGAACCAGACATTCTGCAAAATCTATTTTTTAGCTCTTATTGGTTACTTTTTAGACAGCATTGCAGAAATAGCTAGCAATAGCGGCCTACTGTTAGTCTGCTATACACAAAGTACTGTGCTCAGTCTGTCTGTCTGTTGGTCACATTCGTAAGCCCTGCGAAAACCGTTGATCTGATCAAGATGCCGTTTTTGGGGCTGAATCAGGTGGGCCCAGGGAACCAAATATTAGATAGGGGTCCCGGTCCCACAAGGAAAAGGGGCAATTTTGGGGGATGGTCCACCCCACTGGAAAGCACTGGGAGCCTTTGCTGCAGTGTACACAAAAAGGCTGAAC
>Ga0209780_1002210_pt1 | contig 13644 bp, 7 predicted proteins | sample WorMetexBAHAMAS2_FD_187384 | JGI IMG/M metagenome (GOLD analysis project Ga0209780, IMG submission 187384) | Marine gutless worms symbiont microbial communities from Max Planck institute for Marine Microbiology, Germany - Inanidrilus exumae... | ecosystem: Host-associated > Annelida > Digestive... | reverse complement strand
GTTCAAGTTCACGATCATAGATCAGAGTCAAGGTGAATCACCTTGCTATACGTCTACGTCAAAGGTGATTTCGTTTCGGAATTTATCGTTCAGACACACAGACACACACACACACACACACACACACACACAGCAGACCGAATGCAACACACGGCCGCTAAATCGGTCGGTAAAATCCACACTCGACGAAAACCCGCCGCGACTGAAGTTCAAGTTCAAGTCGTAGGCAATTTCAAACTTAAACAAAACAATCGTAGACAACAGACCTCTCCCGCACTGTGCAATCCTACCGCCCCATTCGCAGCCGATAGGCCGCATCGCCTGCGCCCATAAATTTTTAGAATACTATTTGCGCTTGCCCGACATACTGAATGATCCCTTCTACTGCATGGCGTTATTGGCGACTGAATGAACCCTTTTGCAACGAACGCCACAGCGACGCTGCAGCGACCGCTCCAGCGACGATTGCCAATGCTTTTGAATGGCCTGGACAACCCCAGGAAATTGCCCATTCCTCTTGGGGGATCTGCACCGCCATCTAACACATGGTTTGGTGGGCCCACTCGAATCTTTGTAAAATCGGCATCTTGATCGGTTCAGCCGTTTTTGCACAGCTCACCGCATAGTGTCCCATTACTTTACAATGGGCCGCTACGTTTTCCCTCAAAATTGCCCGTTCTCCTTAAGATTTCGTCACACCGCCGGAGGAGGACCGAGCCACGGCGATAGGCAACATGTACAAAAATTTGGTAAAGATTGCGCGTGTGGTTCCGGAGATATCCCCGCGGACAGACAGACAGACACACACGCACACAGACGTACTCATTACAATACTTCGCCACCGCTCCCACGGGCGAAGTGAAAATCATTAGAACAAAATTAAAAGCATTTCCAACAGCAACAGTAACAAGTATGTTCGTCCTCGTTAATACTCGGACAGAAATATTCGCTGGCCGCGTCGAGTGCTGCCCCTCGTGAGTCACGTTGGGTATACGCCGCGCGCCCTATTAACGACAGAAAAGATGGGACAGACGGACGGACGGACGCCAGAATGATGCATTACGCTTACCGCTAGACACGGCCAGCGTAATGGCAACAGCAGGCCATATTCCGCACTGCTGTAAACCTGTTGGCTCCAGCGGTCGTGAAAGCAAGAAAGAACCGATGATCGTCAACGCATCCGATAATACGAAGTTAGTGAGAGCAGCGTGAACCACCGAACACGCTAAAATGAAATTAGCCTTACCATTACTGCGGGGCCGTCTCCGGTCACTTCATTAGCCGATACTTCCAGCCGATGACCTACAAATGCCACAAATGTGTTTACTACCGACCATTTTAGTGGTCCAGGTAAAACAATCGTCCGGTGTGTGTGTCTGTGTGTCCAGAGAATAACTATGGAACTGTACGATCGATATGTGACCTGGATATTATACACGCTGGCGCAACGTGACCATATCTACGATAACGCTTGTCCAGGCGTTCATCTCCTGTCGCCTGGACTACTGCAACTCACTGCTGTATGGCATCAGCGACAGACTACTTCAACGCCTCCAGTCGGTGCAAACGCTGCCGCCCGCCTGGTCACAGACGCCCGTCGTCGTGACCACATCACACCAGTGTTACGGCAGCTGCACTGGCTGCCAGTCCGTCAGCGAGTCGTGTTCAAGATCACGGAGCTCGTGCATCAGTCGCTCGCTGGAGTTGCTCCCGCGTACCTGGCCGACGACTGTTGTCTTCTGCCGGACGCTGGTCATTGCCCACTGCGGTACAGTTCAAATGACATGTAAGCTTGGTGATAAAAGCTTTTCGGCCGCCCGTCTTCAAGACTGTGAAATGATCTTCCACCCGGACTACGGCGGCCGGGACTCTGCTTCAATCGCTTCAGACGATCTCTGAAAACTCATCTTTTTGGCTTGACTGTTTTGAATTTATAGGCGCTATGTAAATAACCTTGTCTATCTATCTATCTAGGTTCAAAGATAACGGTCATAGGTCGGAGTTCAGTGTCACGGATGACAAAATTGTTGCTTTTTTCGACTGTGGATGCACGTTAGTGTGTATTATTGATTGTGTGTCGAGTTCTTCGTGCTAATGTGGCCGGGCGGTGCAATCTCGAATGAGGACTTTCTAGTTAGGCAACGTTTCCGTTGTCGATTAATGCAGTACATACAAGCCCCATGGCATAGACTATGCTGAAATATGTATGCGTGCATAATTGTTGCAGGCCGCACTTTCAGTAGCGGTAGCGTGGTATGTGATATGTGGCCATCGGTGATGGTGATATACACTGTGCCCACAAAAAGAGGCCAGTAGAGTTTTTACAATAATTTTGGCAAATACTGACCGATTTTCAAAATTCTTTCACTGACAGACTTAGCAGTAAATTTGTAGTAAAGCGATAATAAAAATATCCCACCATCCGCAAGTCAGAAATAGACAAACTGGTAACAAAATGAGGTTGACGAACTAACATAGGGAGTTGATCCAGAGACAAAGTGAAGCGTAACGCAATGAGCGATCAGTTATTTTTAGCGCGAATGATGCTAGTGGCCGAGCAAGAGTAACGACGGATGAAGAGAGAGTACTGCGAGGACGCAGAAGAGAGATGAGGTTATGAAGGCAAGGAGTTTAAGTGGTTGTGAAGATGATAATGATAAAGATGAAGATGATGACAAGAGCAGTTGGAATGCAGCGTACACCGCGCACAGTCAAAGAGACGTCGAGCGGTGTCATGTGAGGCATCACTACTTGCTCCGGAGACCGTTCGATTTAGAAACGGACGTAGATTGCTTGGTTCGGTAGGTGGCTATAGGTCGCCGTTGCGTTATGACTAAAATATGAGATCACCGCCGTTCGGTACGGCGACATCAGAACGTGCCGGATCGGTCGTGTTCCCGCATGCAGTGCGGACGTCAAACATCAAAATGAATTGAGACTCGCCGTATAAATAATGGACGCTCTAACTACGGGGCTTGCCGCTGTATGATGACTTCAAAAACAACCTAGAAATCGGTAAACAAGTCTCTCGAAACCGCCATATTCGGAAATGGCTCTAGACGACTTTATGTTCACGTCTGTATTTGACGGATTCACAAGTGTACAAAATATGCACATGTACATGCATAACTTGACAAGCTGCAAAGCAAATATGCGTACAGCAGTGAGTTGTATGGGCCGACATCTCGTTGTAAACGAAAAACATTTACATGATATTTGCAAATCTATAGTAAACACTGAGCAATTAGCAAAATATTTCAAAAAAATATTTCCGTATCTTATGTTGCCGCAACTGCAAACTTTATACGAAAGAATTATACGTCAGGTGCAAAGAGAGTATATAATCGTCCAGATTGTTTTAACGGTAACTACCCGAATAGTATTTAAATTCTGGATCAATTATGAGGTTTCGCCCCGCAAGGATGACATGTTGCACCGATCATGACCGATGGGGGTAAAATTTCGTGCGGCCCCATTAGTGCAGAGGTAGCGTGTGAAACCTCCTAAGCTGTACATTTTACAAAATTTCGGAAAACGTCCCTAAGGGGCGTATCCATTGCGTGATTCTGACGAGGCATTTCAAATTGATGTGTTGACTGACGGTGACAAGTACTGGTGCATGCATGATAGATTACCCCCAAAAAGATGTATGTGTTCATGGTCACGTGACCTTTTTAAGTATTGTGAAATAACTGATAATATATCGGAAACGGTACAAGATAGAGAAACAGTTGCAACGGAAGACTAATAGAAAATCGTATTTTATTGCCTATCGATTAAGAAAAATGCCAATGACTTCGAGTGACCTTAAGAGTGCTTTTGCTGTCCAAAACCTTTCTAACTCCCACACCTCAGGAAACGTAGCATGTATTAATTACGATGTGTTTATACATGAGTCAGAAAGTGCACGTGGCTTGTGACGTCAAGTATCTTGTCGAAAGCGAAAGACTTCTCAAGGTCACAGGAGACGCGTATACACTGTAAATGTGGTAGGCCTAATATCTCGGAAACTGTGCAAGGTATAGACGTTGTTGCTACATATTACTGATAGGAAGTGACGTATGGCATATCTGATAGCGGCAATTCCGACGACCTTGACTGACCTTTACAGTCTTTTATCTATTGCTAGTATTGTCAAATGGAATTTTTGTACAGTTGTGCGACAGTTGACAAGATTTCAAGTGACACAGCAATCCCCATGTGTTAGCTGAGCTTCTTGTTTTGTCGAACGACTTCACTGCGAAGGCGTTTAAGTATGGAAATTATTTTAATATCGTTGGATAATTTGGTGTGTTAACGTAGATTGTGGGTCTAATTTCGTGTCAGGAATAGCAAATTGAATTGCTGACAACTTGTAAACAGCCGACCAGCCGATCTCAATTTTTATTATAACTGATCGCTCCTTTCGTTTTGCTTCACCTTGTCTCTGGAACCAACTCCCTTTATCTTTTCGTCAACCTCATTCTGTTCTGGTACAAGTTCCTCCATTTCCTACTCACCTATTCCTTCATCCGTCACTTCTTCCTCTTTCGATTCACTACTCTGCTCATGCATAGCTCTCTCTCTTTTTCACTTCCGGCTAAAAACCTACCTGTTTCATAAATACTACTCCCGTAGTTTCACTTCTTCCTCCCAGACTCCCTTCACAGAGTACTGCCCGGACCGTTTCTTCTGAGCTACTCGGTTTTTAGTTTTTCCTTATTTTTTCGTTTCTGTGCCGTGCGCTAGATTAGGCTGGCCATCTCATCAGCTTTTGAGCGCACGTAAATATACTGTATCGTAACGTATCGTAAATGTGAAAACGAAAGTGGTCGCCTCACCTGGCATTATGACGAGTCTTTGCCGACTGCTGCCGGTAAGTTGCACCTGTACGTTGTCGGAGCCGTCAGTGAGACACTTTGTCAAGCAAGCTGAGAAGTCTGTCCGCGCAGAAAGGAATACCACAATACCGCCGACACACGCCACGATTATAACACACAACGCAGGCACCACGACGGAACGGTAGTCCGTAATGTTCGTAGAGTTCAACGTTCTTTCCTGCAAACATGACAGACAACCACAACTGCGTTAATACATGCATACTGGCCGTTCAGTAAGTTCAACGCGTCAATAATACTTGGGACATACATTGTCCTGTAAACTCTTCTGGGTGTAGGTAAGCCAAGCCGACAGACTTTTTGATGTATAGGCTATTATTTAGCATAAAACTCGTCATTTCTGCCTACCTTGACCTGAGATTTATCGCATGTTTCAAAATGGTGGCTGTCCGCCATCTTGAATTTGTTATACCTATTTTTAGGTCGATTTTTCTGAGTCGACCTAATAAAGTCGGTATCAAATGTCCGTCCGCTCGTACGTACGTACGTCCATCCATCCACAAAAAGTTTCTTCGATTTCAATGAAATTTGGCATGTAGGTAGATGTCGATGAGTGATGGTGTGCACTATGATCCGATCCAAGGTCAAGGTCACGAGCCCTTGAAAGTTGGAAATCCTTCCATTTTCAAAAGCTATTTCCACCGCCATTTACAACTGGAGCTGACAACTGACCACTGATTCTTAAACAAGGGCACAATATCTAAATTTTATTGGGCCGCATTTTTGATATTTGTCCTAGTTTTTGTGTCACGTGATTTTGAACTTGGCAGAAACGTAAGTTGTGAAGAGTTGACAGTCAGTCCCGCACGGGGCTAATTTTTGGAACAACCTCTGAAGAGTACTTGATGGTGTTCATCGTTACGCATAATTTGGCTGGAATAGATGCAGTAGTTTCGATAATATACAGTATGAGCTCGGCAGGTGATGTCGGTGATTAGAAGAAGCACACAGCAAATTCATACTTTTCGTCCAAAACGGTGCTAACCATGCGAAGATGGGTGAAAGCGGTACAGACGGACACGGCTTCACTGGCGTCAAGATTCGATTCTTAGATACGTGATACAAGCCAATGAGAATGAATCTACGAATTTCGTGCGTTAGGCATTGTCTACAGGGAGCTTGACAATTTGCCGGTTGGTCAGTGGACTCGTTGGACCGCTTTCGTCAGCTATTCTACTCTCATTTAGGCCGCGTTTTCCTTTTTCACCAGCAGACTATCACATAATTATTACTTTTCGCAGTGCTTCAGTTCTTGTGCGTCGTGGGTGGTTAGCGTTTCAGATCCACGAGGGCCGTCCAATAAGTTCTCAGGTCGTCAGTCGCGTCAAGAAAATTAGGGGCAGACATTACTTGTAAGCTGTTCCTTACGATGTAGGAAAGCCATGTCGATAAACGTTTTTGATGTATTACTAGGCCGCATCGCATGCATAGCATATATGCGGACTTCTGCGACGGATGTCACACGTAGCGTTGTCTGTGTGTTTGTGTGTTGGGCACACGAGTGAGCTGTGCCAAAACGGGTGAACCGATCGAGATGTCGTTTGGAATGTTGACTCTTGTTGGTCCAAGGAACCATGCATTAGACGGGTTCAAGATCGGGCGTATCCATTCGAAACCGCGAGGGTTGACAAGTCGGCGATGCGGCTTTTTGCTGAATTACTTTAAACACTTTTAAGCCTAAAACCGTCATTTCTGTTTGTCTTGGCCATAAAAGAAAATAAAAGTTAAATATTGGGAAATACCAAGTGCATATTCCCTCATCCCCGGAGTTGAAGCCTATGTGGATCGTTGCCTTTTAAGGAGCAGGAAGTTGTAAAATGCTGTGAAGATACTACTATAACACATGTATCTAGGCCTAGTCTATGTGTAATTTGCTTGTATGTGTGTTTCACGTGCGACGTCATGCTATGACGCCATTGTTTATAATTATTTAACTAGTTGTAACGACGTGATTCACTTACAACAAATGTTAAAATCCAGATCTGCAAATGCGTATTAAGTGCAAAAAGTGACGCTTCTGTCGAGTTCCGAGATGCTTGTTTTTTTTTAATTTAGCGTTGTCGTTTTTTGCGTATATATACAATGTATGTGGCACATATTGAAGCAAGTGTGGTTCAATGCGACTAGGTTAATGAGATTCTCCGACTATGCGATGTCGTGTGACCAGTCCACGCCGATAATTCAGTCTCAATTCAATTATCACAGCCACTCGTCTCCGTACCGTGACTGTCCGTCCGTCCGTCCGTCCGTCCGTCCGTCCGTCCGTCCGTCGGTCTATCTTTTCTCTACGGATTCTGTGCCATACGTACTTCGCGGCGCCATATTGCTGCGTGAAGCGTGATTTCGGTTCACGAGCCCCACTGTCGGTTTATTATTGTGTAATCATGCGCGCGAGCGGTAGCACAATGCGCACTGTTAGAAGTGAATGGGAGAGGTCCAAATTCGCACCCCACCCCTCACGAACCCCTAAACCAATTCGAGTGCCGTTTCAAATATATCACATTGTAGACCCAGGGAGTCGATGAGCAAAATTTGGTTCGAATCGATTCCGCTATTTCGGCTCTGCGTATGCGTGAAAGAAAACGCGTTTCCTTGTGAATTTTTGTTAACATATCCAAATATCTCGTTTATTGTCGGGACTAAAGGTCACGGTTTTAGGATAATTTTAACGCTTGATTGCTCGAACGACGTGTTTCTGCAACAGTTGGTGCCATTTGTGGGTATCCGTGATAAGGTTTAACATTTAGAGGTCAGCACCCTCAAAAACTGCCCAAAAGCACCGAGAAATAGACATTTACATTACAAACTTACAAAATATTAAAACTTGCATAGGCCTATTATCGAAACTACTATGTTGATTGAAACAAATTTTGCACACTGTCTAAGATCACCAAGTTCTCTTCGTGAGTGGTCCCAAAATGCATCCATAAATCCAATATGGTGGATGGCTGCCATTTTCAGAACATTGAAATCGCCATATCTCACTCACCAGCAATTTCACCGATCGCGACAAAATGTGGCACGAAGTTACGAACCGCACGATGACGCATATTCACCCCAGTTAGCCGACCGACCGTTAAAAAGTTGAATTTTTTAAAATTACCAGATGGCATTGATATTCAGGCTGATAAAGATGTGGGCAATTTAACGCAGTGGCCTGTTCTGGGGCTATCCAATATGTATAGCCGACACAAATGTGAGTAAACGTTAAAATGATGTACAGCAATTTTTGAGATGAAATTGTGTAAGTAAAGGGAAGTTGCAAATGCTGCGGGACTTGTGTGAAATTCAGTGCCTTTAAATAGTGATTTTTTTGCTAAAAATTGCGAAATCTACGAAAAGTTACAAGGGTCGTGTTCAGTGGCTGTATAAATTGTTTGGTTTCTGTTATATAGCACAAATCCTTTTTTATTTAATGCATTCAAAGAAAAGTATGTAAGTAAGTGACTGAGCAAGCAAGTGATTAACCAACTAAAATTTTCAAAAATAAATATTTATACCATAGATGCTAAACTATCGAGACTATAGTAGTCTCGAGACCAAACGTTCGGTCTCCGCATCGATGTAGAGGCCAAAATTTCGGTCTAGGTCTCAGTCTCGAGGCTTTCGTCTCGTTTCTATACGGTGCACTGAAAACAAAAAGTCATCGGACTAATTTTTTGTCGCAGTCTCAGACAGTCGAGTACTGTTCTGAGCAGTTGTCTGAACTCAGTTATCAGTAAAAGTGATCTAATTCACTTAATTCCGTACGCAAAATGAAGCGTTTTTATTAATAGAATGAGCTATTCTACTCTGCATGTTACGGTTACAAGTATATACCTGTAGCAGTGTTCCTATCCAACGAAGACCGAGGTAATGAAAGTCTATTACGGAATTAAGCCTCCTAACAAACAATACGTTCATTTAGTACGCCTCGGACATTTAAAGGAACAACACGGCCGAAAATTACTTAGAATTTGTCGTGTAATCTCTTTCGCCTTTACTTACTGGCCCATTCAGAGTCAATGTTTCCGTGTTCGATAATAGAAGCGGCTTTATTTGTCGGCGAATACGAGAACCACGTAAGGCATTAGTCGCTCGGTGTAGTGCGTCCGACTTGGCTAATGTTGAGATACGGGCACTGACGGAGCGGTTTCCGCACGCCGCGCCCGATAATCAACAGAGAGATCATCGACGTGCGGAAAAAGCTCTCAGTATATTCAGATAATCTTCGCAGGTACTTCCATTAGCACGGCCGTCATTGCGAATGAGTAGTGCCGGGCATTACACGTTAAATCCTGTAACTGCTGGTTGGCCGCTGACCTGCGTTTTGTTGCGTGTTGCATCGTTTTTTTCTCTCTACAGCGCCTGAGTAACGACGTGGTGCACGCCGTAGATCTCGCCAGTTCGTCAGCGGATGCAGCGACTGACAGGAGGCATACAGCGCGGAGATGATGAGAACGAACTGGGCTAATACACCAGCAAAAGAATGACTCCACTCCGAAGACCGTCACGTTTCATTACGTCGCGACGTGTCGTCCTGGGAATATGACGGCATGAAAGAAGCCGGAAGATGACACGTGGAAAGTCACTAACAGAATGGTCTCTTTCCCGGGGCCTCGCTAACTGTGCAAAAGTGGGATGTAGCTACAATAGGCGAAGATCGAGTGGATAAAAGCCACGAGTACGTTTTGATGGCCCTGGGCCTTCCTTCCGTAAGATTTGGTGAGGGTATTTTGTCTTCCCCCAGAAAGAAACTGTACTAGTCAGCGGCAATGGGAGCGGGGATGGTGGAAAGTGGAGGAATTGGTCAGACAATTTCCCATGAAGTAAGAACATCATTAATTATAATTTGCTTTATTATCTACTCTAGAAAAATACGAGATCAAACTCCTGGGTTACATTTATAGCTTGCCCATTAGTTATCGTTATATGAGTGCGAATTATGCATGCTGAAAGAGAGACGGAGGTTCGCAGAGATAGATGGAGTGACGTGAACGCCTGAAGTTCATACGTTTATAATAAATGTATATATTTGTCACCATTATGTGATACAGTTCCGTCTCAGACCGGCACACTACAAGACGAAACTAGAAAGCGGGGCAGAGCCCAACGTGTCGCCCTCCCGGCATGCGCATTGTGCGACTGTGCATTTTTAGTTACCTATAGACACTGAACTATAAATAGTTATTTGTCTATATTTAGTTCTGTACTACAGACTGGCTATGCTACTGCCACATAGCAGATGACCTTTAACAGGCACAGTGTGTAGGCCTATATTAGCCTCCCTGCAGTCACTACCCATGTAAATGAGCCACAAGATCTCAGGGATTCCTGGACCAAAGTTAACCTAATTTTTAGCCGTAGGAATCTTTGCATCGACGGTGTTAATGCAATCCGCGTTGCTATCCGTCCATCCGTTGTCGAATGAGAGAACGACATTTAAAAAGTAACATAGGTAAAAAGTAAGCCCGCCGGCGGCATCGCGATGCCGGGCGAGCTAACAACAAACAACTAACTGAAGTTGCAAGCGAGTGGCGACAAGCGATAAAGGGGCATCAGTGTCAACACCCCGAGACTGTGGTAGAGCCCAGAGTGCAGCAATATATATGTGGACTTCCGGCGTAACATCCACGGTAGAGACGCCGCAGACTCCGTGTTCAGAAACGTATTTCACGTCCACGAAAGGCAGCAGACAATAGAAGCATAACGAAGAAGCGACAGGCTGGGAAGCTGTTGTAATGAAATTAGCCTAACTGCCAAGCGTAAGCACTCCACGGTTTCTATGGGCGTTATGGGCGTGTATAGCAACAAGAACAAGATGGTCGCGCGACGCTCCGCGTTACGGTAGGCCCTAAACGTAAACGAAGGCGGAAGCTGAGTCACGTAAACTTGCAATGGTCGAACTAAGTTGACAAGTAAGTAGTGGCGTGACAAAGAAATGGAGCAATCGACAAACTTCGGAGTTTGGGATAAGTTCTATTTTTGAGATGTTCAAATTTTCTTATAACGCATGATATACGCCGAAAAGAAACTAGATCCGTTCAGTTGCCTCGATACAATAATTATCATGCAACGCATGGACGGACGGTCAGTCAGTGCATATCAGCCGCTCTGTGTACGTGCGTCGAGCGGTAAAAGCAGTATTGTACCATGCCAAATATCACCTTGATCGGTATATATGATGTCGCCTATGTGGACGAAAACAACAAATTTGATCAAAGTTTGAAATCTAGAGTCTTCTATATCACCCATTGACTGATGCGATCATGGCCAAATTTGGCATGCGAGAGTAGCGTCACGTCTACGCTTACGCTCCGAATTTGTGTCGCCCTTGGGGCAAAAAAACAAACTTGACCGCATTTTCAGCTCCATCATTCTGCGGTGGCACCATAGTGTCGCAGAGACAAAGTTGATCGCGGATGTACAACTAAAAACATTCCCTTGTCCATCGGTGTCAGAATCTTTCTCAGTTCAAACGGCTTAACGGCGATGTCGCGTTCACAATGTTTACCGTTCAAACGAGTGAATGACAAAAACATCGAACTTTCTCGGTTCCCACCCGGGCCACCCCGCCGGCACGCGAAGTCCGAGCCATACCAAACTCAGCATGGTGATAGGAGTCCGTGCCATTTTTTCTGAGCTACTCGGTTTTTGTTTTTAGTTTTCTCTTATTTTGTCGTTTTTGGTGCGGTACGCTAGATTAAGCTCCTCCTCCGTCAGGTTTTAAGCACACGTAAATATATCGTATCGTATCGTATAGGGCAATATCGCCTTTCTGTGATTTTGCGGTTTTCCGTTTCGACGTGTTATTCGCCAGGTGTCGCCGTTAAAGTATGTACAAACCAAATTGCCGCTGTTTTACACTTACCTATAAGACAGACGGCATCTTGTGACGTCATCGACCAATGGCGCGGCGCGGCAAATGCGGACGACGGCGAGCGAATCGGTGTTATATCGGATTACTGGCGATCGCGAGCGACTTAGTCCATAATAGACTACATTGCAACGGCTGCCCGCCAGTTGTGTGTGCAAATCGCTAAATACTCGCGACGAGAACGACAATCAGCTTCCCGCCAAATCACCGCCGTACATCAACTCGCAATATTCTGTACTACAATGACTACAATGACGGTTAGTTCTTCCCTCTCTCTGCCAGATCATTCACAGCCAGTTCGAACCAAGTCTACACTATTTGGGAGTATATTTTAAATCTGGTCGCACCTTGCTGATTGATAGTGAAGTAACAATGCGTACATTTTATGCTGCTGCAAATAGTCATGTCAAATTTGCTTCTGATGTGATAGTGCTGTTCTTAATGGAAACGTTTTGTTTACCTCTGTTAAGTTATGCATCTGAAGCATTGAGTTATACTAAAGAGCAGTTAACTTAACTAAATGTCTGCTGGAATAGAGCATATCGCAAGGCTTTTCATATGAACGATTAAGATTCAGTGAAAGATTTGCAGATGCTATGTGGTCAGCAGTGACAGTACGGTATATTCCATCAGCTGAAATCTTCCAGTGATGTCGACACCATGAACAGATTAACAGTCAACGTTTCCAATAGCTGCCGGCTAAGACCTCGAGATGTACACGTATTTCTTATAAGCTGTCAAAACCTACACGCAGAAATTCCAAACAAATGCAAAGTACAGTACTGAAGCCAATCAGTCAAGTCCGTGTAGCAATATCAGCTGGTTTCCTCTGCACACGATGTTGTCTCGTTGACTATACAACAAGCCGTCGTCAAGGAGTGGCTAATCAACTGATGTGCATCGCCGAAGCGAAACTCCAGCGGCAGAGATTCAAACGCAATCGCATGGACAAAGTGCGAGTTGTAACGTCTGCCTTCAAGTCGACGCTCTAGTAGTAAAGTCCCCTTCTCTCGGTGGAAGCGTGTATATAGGGTGACAGTGACATTTTATCTATGCCAGCTGTTCTGGCCGCCATGTTGTAGGGCAAGAAAATGTAAACATTTGCAGCACTTGCAGCGAGATCGCCGATCTGGCGCTAGTAGTAAGCTTTTCTTGAACCTACTGATTCAATTTGATTTAAATAACGTGACAAATCTTCACTAGATAACTTCTCAAAGTACGACGACTTGTCCTACAACATAGAGGTCGTAGATTACTGTGACGTCACCGCAACATATCTATAGAGAATCCAATTCGCACAACAGCCCGCAACGGTCGATTGATCGTTTGGTTGGTCGACCAAACGAGTTTTCAGCGAATTTCTTTCGCAGCGCGTGATGAACGGATATAACGCGGAAGAACACCAGGCGCGGCTTAATTTTACTGACTGATAAGCAGCCAGAGAAGCACCTAGTGTAGTTGTTCACTTTTCAATTTAAACATGTACGTCTTCCTGTCTTTAGAGTTTAACTTACGCAAACTCAAAAAAGCAAAAAAGCAAAAAGGCGTGGTCTACAGATATCGCTCTGTTACACTCAGGTAGACGATCCTTTAATAACTCGTGAAGACAGCCTTGTACACACAACACGTGTTCACGGACCGTCGACGCGGATTGTCGACAGGGTGTGTCCAGAATGACGCCCATGCCGTTTCGACGCAGCCCGTTAACATGGGTGGTCTGTTCGATTCATGCCCCCCATAGCTAGGGGCCGCCATAGCTAAGGGCCGCCATAGCTAGGGGCCCCCATAGCTAGGGGCCCCATAGCTAAGGGCCGCTATAGCTAGGGGCCGCCATAGCTAACCACGTTTATGCTTAAAACGTATTGAAAATTATGGCCAGGTAATTTTTGTTACTTGCCACTACCTGACGAC
>Ga0209780_1002209_pt1 | contig 13653 bp, 9 predicted proteins | sample WorMetexBAHAMAS2_FD_187384 | JGI IMG/M metagenome (GOLD analysis project Ga0209780, IMG submission 187384) | Marine gutless worms symbiont microbial communities from Max Planck institute for Marine Microbiology, Germany - Inanidrilus exumae... | ecosystem: Host-associated > Annelida > Digestive... | reverse complement strand
TGTGGATTGTATCAAATCCTAGCTTACGGTGACGAATTACCCATAAAAGGGGGTAGTCTGAGTCACGTGATCTTTTTTACCCGCATGATGCCCTGCTCGCGCGAGTGTTAGCCGTCATCATGTCTGTTTGTCTCAGACAAACAGCGTTGCAAAACCTACACTGCTAGTCACGGACCGCCACAGTCCGTGACTAGCAGTGCATGAACTGCGTGACATTAAGACCGATGCAGCCTACAAGTCTTACCTCTGTAGAAGAGCTGGATGATTTTCGAGAAGACCTTGAGGAAGTTCATGTTCTCGTAGCAGTAGTCCTGGACTTTGTTGATAAGGAGGAGCTGTGAACGGCCCGAGCCAGTGACGGCGGCCAGCAAGCTGGCATATTGCTGCAGGTGCTTCAAGGCCTGATCAGCAACAAGCTCCTCCTTTTTGCTCCACTCTACCGCGTTCATCACCGTGTTCCAGACCTTCACACCAAACCAATCCCAACCATGCGCCTCAACCAGAACATGGTGCACAAATTGTAAAGTATATATTGGCAACAGTTTGCTTTACCTAACTCAAAATGCGGCCAACAAAATGAAAAGAAGCCAGCAATCACAGCAGCCAGATGACTCGTCACTTTCACCTTTTGAGCTGAAAATAGACAGTTTCCAGGACTTATCGTGGAAAACTTGTCTGTCAAGTTTGTGATCAGAGATGCACCATTTTTTAGACATCCCGTGGAAAAACAGACAGACAAACAGCGTTGCAAAACCTACCCCCACAACTGCCGTCGGCGTGGGTAATGAGAATTCATACTGACCACTTTCTGCTAATAGCAATTTTACGGTTGAACATGGACTTGGATCATACAGTTCATTCTAGGCTTTCCTCCTTCATGTATTCCAAAAGAGAACCTTTGAGAGATGAGTGGCATAGGTTCTTACACATTCAATGCCCTTTGGCCAACTAACAATGTCAAACTAGAAGATGGGCTTTGACACCGACATGGATGCCCCTTGACTTCCGGCCGTGACCCTGACCTTCAACCTCTAACCAGGTCATCATCATTACTCTATGCGAGTTTCATTGCAACTGCTCAAGTAGTTCATGAAATATGGCGTTCACAACATTTGACTGCGACGGCCTGGTGTGACCTTGATTTTTGACCTCCAGAATCAGGTCATCAGTAGGGGATAGTGAATATTCCCTGTTAGTTTCATGAAGAACGCTCAAGCTGTTCATGAGATATCGTGGTAACATTATCTGTCCGGACGGACGAACAAACGGACTGACAGCCTGAAAACATAATGCCTTCACTGTCACTATCGGGTGGCAATGGCATAAAATCTGACCCTCACCAAGAACATCACCCACCGGCCTCACCCTTACTTCATCAAACACCAGACTCCCAGTGCTTCTGCTGCTCCTTTTACACTGGCTCTATACTGGCATCAAAATTTATACCAATATTATTTTATTTATTACGAAAATCATACAGTAAGTGCACATAAAATAAGCAAACAGTAAAAGTTACTTAGTACATATAAAAACTCAATAACAGCATCCAGAACCGAGTTATGAAACAAATCTAACTCCAAATCACCATGCTTTACTGCCAGCAGCTCACAAATAACACTGATGTCATCTGTATGCCAGTAGGAACCTCTGAACTAGATTAATACATAAAACGCTTGCACCAGGAATGGAATGGGCATCAAGGAAGCAACCAGGTAGGACGTCTGTAGCCATCATTGCTTTAACCCCATTGACTGGAAAGGCACCATGGCTTAGCAATAAGTCTTTGCTAACATCCATTACCACTCAAGCTGCTTGAATATTTACAACCACAACTTATGTCGACACTAAATATGTAAACAAATATATTAAACAAAAACTTCAGTCAGTGGGACTGACATATGTCCACACATGCCGATTCTACGTCCACACGCCGCGCGATCTCACAAATGGCGCACCTCTAGCGTGACATTTATATCGGCAAAACACTTCGTAGCCCATGCACTGGCTCATTCGTCCGATTTTGGGCTTCTAGGGGAGCAAAGTTCCCCAAAATGTGAGATTCGATGAACTGCCGAGCAAAATATGACGTCGCAATCTTTATCTTTGGCAGAGAAATCCATAACCGTACAAACACACACACAAAAAACACAGGAAACGACATATCCACCCCTTGCCTATCGGCATGTGTGGATGTGGATAACAAAACAGAATATGATTGTAACTTAGTAGTGAGAAGTAATGTTACCAAGATGACAATCTCATGGTCTTGCATATTGCTCTTTATCATTCGTTCTTTGACAAACACTATAATCTGCCACACACAGTAACACCACACAGCCTGTAATATAAAACTGTGGTCCTAAAAATACTTCGGAGTACAACTGCAGACCACAACGTAACTGATCAAGCAGCATTATGTTTGACATAAAACTAAACAGTAGCTAACTGGAAGAATAACTGAACTAAATCATCATGTTATCACAACTTTCTCACACTGAATATTTAAGTTAATTGGTAACGATTCATGAAGGTCTAAATTCCAGAAAGCATGCCATGAATTTCGTTGAAACCTGTACTCCTATATCAACAACATGATAATTGATTAAAAAGATATTTAATTTCATTAAGATAAGTCCTAGTTACAGCAAGTTTGTAATTTATCATCACACTTACAGACACACTATTAGTGAATATTATACGGCACCTCCTTCACTGGTTCCTCATTCTGGATCATCTCCTCCAGCTTGGTTTGCAAGGCCTTTCGTACTTCCGCAGTTGCTTTCATGCGCTGCACAGAGTACAAGACATCCAAATAATCCACTGAACATAACCAGGCCATGTAAAAGCTGTACTGATATCAACCGTTATACTGCTAAAATCCAACAGTTTTTGTTTTGGCTGGCAATTTCAATCATATATTAATCGTCTTAGGACGTTCGCCAGATATCAACAGCTATTCGTCGCTTACGGTAGCGCAATACATCAACAGAAAGCTCTTGGCGTCAGCACTGCCGTAAAATAGTTCACTTCAAGACCGGGATTTCTATTTACTAAAATATCAGAAAATTAGAACTCATGAATTCAACAAATGCCACTCTATGCAGCAGCCATACTGGCAGTCCGGCCCAGGCACAGCCGTACTGCAGCTGAGCCGCACTGGACTGCCGCAGCTCTTAGACTATAGGCTTATAGGAATCCATGTTAGCAGCGTAAGCTGGTGTACCGTGACACTGGTATGCTGCTTGTCAAATCGGACGGTACGTAGGCCTTAGGGACTGAGTGATGCGAGCGAGGACACACGCTTATGGGGGCGATGACCACAAAATGAGAAAGCAAGGAGGAAAAATGGGGACAGCACACACTATGATAAGCCTTGAAATTTATGTTAACTGACTACGTAATAATATGACTACAGCGTTAGTTTTACGAAGTTTTTTAACAGTCACTTCCGCATCACTCTACCGATCGTAACGAAACATAAACTTGGTCTCCCCCTCCCCCTAGGAACCTTCCCATAAAATTTGGTACAAATCTGTCCACAATCTTTTTAGTTACTGTGGTTACAAAAAGACACACAAACCAACGCCGGTATAAACATACTCCCACGCTTTCGCGGAATAATAACAAATTAGCCCCTTACGGGACTAATGGTCGACTCTACACAACTGACGTTTCTGCCAAGTTCAAAGTCACACGACAAAAGCAAATCTGACCTAATCAAATTTAGATATAGTGCCCTAGTTTAAGAATCAGTGGTCAGTTGCCAGCTCCCATTGTAAATGGCAAAGACAGCTTTTGATAATGGAAGGATTTCCAACTTTCAAGGGCTCGTAACCGCGACCTTGGATCGAGTCATTGAAATTAAAGAAAGATTTTGTAGACAGACGGAAGTACAGACTGACATCTGAGACCCACTTTATTAGGTCGACTCAGAAGAGTCACCTAATAATTGCCAATTAAGCCTCTGTTTTAATGACAGTTTTGCAGGTGAATCTGGGTTATCCAGCTCTGCATCATTTTACTCGAAATTTTCACCAACAGCACTAGTTACATCAATACATAAAACACGGAAAATCAGAAAAGTTGAAATAACTGATTCTGGCAAATATTTATATCACAAAAGCTGCATTACAACTAGTTTTCAACAAATACTTCAGTTAACTGTTGACTTTGGTCCACGCACCTGAAATTCGACAACTGGCTGCAACTGCGGTCCATCAAATGCGGCATTGAAGTGCTCCATTGTACGCTTATTGATTGGCAGTAGTTCCTTGATACACATAACAAATTACTTAATTCTCGACAGAAATGCATAAAATAGCTATAATTGCTTGGTTACTTCATTGATGATTTTTACATCCCTCCAACAGTGGAAAGCCAAACAGGCCTATGCACTGCAGTAATGGTGTGCAGCACTTCAGTGTAACTTAAACGCTGTCTCGTACTGTTTCCGACATATTACCATCTGCTTACTAATTAGGTTCTTACGTTGTTGCAATTATTCTGAAGGATTATAAAGGCCACTAAAGGAAAACTGAAAGTTGACTGACTGACCTGTTGTTCCGGCCAAGACATGGGTTTACGTCCCACCCAACACAAAAAGGGTCATTTCGGAGAGACATTCTTCCCAATCTCGCCTTAGTAATAAAAAACTAAAACAAACACAACAAAAGCAAACATGCATTGGTAACAAAATATACAGCAACATAAGATGAACCCAAAAAACTAAAGCCAGGTTTTGTCGCCTCCTACCTGGAAACGTAACTGTCCATTCTGGAAGGAGTAGATACATAAGTCACAAGGTAAATGAGTAAGGAAGTAAATACGTAAGAAAGAAAGCATGAGGAAATAAGAAAGTAAAGAAGAAAGCAAGTGAGGAAGAAAGTTAAGTAAACATAAAAACAATATTTATATAGTGCCCAAAATCAACAGAAGAATCACTGTAAATTACCACCCCAGATCACACATGGTGCAGGAAACTGAAAATAGCAGTGTTATACAACACCAGACTTCCTATTAGTGTGCCACAGCAACTATGTGAATATCTGCCACTGTTGCCAAGATGTATATACCAATATACTGTTTGAAATAAAAATTTTATCACACCTATCTGAACTGGCCTTTGAGTAGCTATCATATCGACAGCGACCTGTTGTTTCTGCCAAGACATTTGGTATGAGAAAAGTGGGATGGAGGGGATACCAGCTATTAGCTCGGTTCTTCACTGCTAACAAGGACACAGTTAGTTAACGGGGCTCCACCTACATTAGAAGCACGAATTACCAACTATCAACGGACATGTTTTTCATGGCATGGTTGACCGTGTCTGACGTGACAGCTACCAATTGTATCCCATGTGGTCAAGAATTCTGATGACTGGCCACATCATAGGCGGTGGCAGATATCACAAGGGTGAACGTTAATGTGTCACTGGAGCCAGTTGGGAGCAATGTAGTCAGATGCAGTAGTCGCGATGATGCTGCATACACCGCAGCAGTGAGTCGAGTGGTGATTAATAGGCTGGACAACAAGCACCACCAAAAATGACCTATCCACTGGGGCCAACCAGAGTCATCCCCCAAACAGCATCTTGATTGATTCAGCGGATTTAGCAGGGCAGTAGTGCTGAGACGGTTTTGAAATCGAAACCGAAACCGCGGTTTTAATCCAAAACCAAAACCTCCAAATTTTGCAGGCTAATTAATGGTTTTATTTCAGATACCCCACGGACTAAAATTCGGTTGTGTTAAGGCAGATTTACCGCGCCAATTAAAAGGCACAACGGCGTTCAACGCATCGTACCTAGCGGGTCTGCTGATTAACGCTAATTGGCCTTAATTGTCCGCCTGCTGTGCCGTGTTAAGCTTTGCTGAAAGGACGTAGGTTTATTTGCACTGCATGATTAAAAGTAGTGCTGTGACGGTTTTGAAATCGAAACCTAAACCGCGGTTTTAATCCAAAACTAAACCAAAACCGAACCGATTGATAAAAATCCAGAACCGCACATCACTATAGGGCAGGTCCATGTGACCAACATATAAAAATCTAAAATAGACCTCATGACTGTGTACAAGCAAACACTCCCAATGTAATTATAGCCTGAAAACCACTTGGACTGTGGTTGATGATGAATAAAACGGAGCCAATGTCTTCATACCATCAGCTTCGACTCGATACCGGCACGCTTCAAGGCGGCCGAGACGTTCTGCATGTCCTTCTCCTGCAGCCAGACAAGGAACAGTGCGCGTGCAAACTCCACCGAGAGACCTGCAAGCACAGACGTCAGGTACAGCAACGGCATATTCACTGTACACTATATGAGACAAAAGGGGAAATCCCGAGACCAACCAGACACTAGTTGGTTAATTGTTACATCACGAAACAAACTGGATGATTAAAAAATGACATGACCAAAACAAAACAGACACTGCTAATGTAAACATTTGGGAAGTGTCACATATAACCATGGTAACCACTGTACAACCACTCTGGTTAGCAAATCCTGATTCTGGCTAATTCAGATGTATATGTGAAAATACAGGTTAATAGCTCAACCATAACCAGAGTCTACTTGCTCATGGAAAGCACCGAGTCTGCAGCTGATGAATTCGGTTTAGCATACATAAAAAGTTACTCTACATCAAGCCAACGGAGATGGGTGACCACGTTATGGGTATACCGTACTGTTATTTGAACCAGCTACACAGGCTAACTTAGCCAGGCCAATCTTCTGTCAGCAAGTGAGATGAGTACTTTGGAGTCTCATCTGCTATTAAAGAAACAGTGAGTTCTGCATAATACATGGCCCTACCATGAGGATCTGATAGCACAGCGATATAGGTGTTTAAAGACATTCGCTACTACTTGAGCTGACCATCCAGTGAATGTTGGTCGTATGCTAACATAACTGGGTCCAACCCTCAATGGCTCAAAGCACCATAAAGGAAATAAACCTTCTCAAAAAAAGATCCTTATTTTCAAAGCAATATCTTCTTCTTCCATGACATGTGGTCAGCAGTGACGTCAGGCCTCCCAACGTTTGACCATTAACAACTTATACCACTCGGCTTCAATGGAATTATGTACTACGACTGGCACGCGTTAACTATGTGAAAGTGAAAATGTGTTAAACCCATGACCTGCTGATGTGGGTCCAACATGCTCACCACTACTATGCCAGATACACAGATAAACATGTCAAAAATTGTTACATGATACCTGCAATTTGCAGAATCAACTGCATACGAGGGTGTTTCAAAAATAAGCTACAAAATGGTGTCATTCCGTTTAATTTTAAATACGTGAAATCTAAAATAAGTATTCTGATCATGTATGTTTGTTTATACCTGCCGACTGTACAGACATTAATTACATTCATTTTATTCGTACTAAAGAATCCCAACAAGTCAGGCACCATTAAGGTAAGCCTGCAAAGCAGCAGCTGTATCTGCCTGATACTAACCATCCTTGACGAGATGTTCCTCAAACAAGGACGCAATGCACGCTGAGCTGCCAAGGCCATTGGCGAGGCAGTAGGCAAAGACTTTCGCAAGTTTGATACGTTCCTCTGTATTGAAGCCCTTCAGGAACTTTATCAGCTGCATAACATGCAAACCAATCACAGTATATAGCTATATAGCAACTGGTCTAAGAATTTTGACCAAAGGCCGCATCACCCTCGTCACCCCTCGTGGCAGCAAATGCAGTCACCTGGCCTTGACCCCCATGCTTCCTGGTGGCCACACTACTTAGCAACCCAACAGCATCTCGATCGGTTCAGTTGTTTAGGCATACACCGTTGCAATGCTATTCAGTGGGGCAGACAACCACCACAAATTGCCCCTTCACCTTGGGGCATCGTGGCCCCCAGCTATGGTTACTAGGGCCCACCTGAGTCACCATCTCGATCGGCTGAGCCATTTATGCAGGGCTCATGAACATGACACCAGACCGACCACGCTACTCCATGTGTAGCAACAGGACGCTATCGCAAGATGCGATGTGGCCTAACAATCAGACGGCTTGAAATGATCACTTACACCATCACGTGACGTATGACATTAAACCTTCTCTCGTAATTTTCCAGACCAACCTTGGTTAGCTTATTCCCATTTTATTCCTTCCACTTGTTACATAAGACAAACTCTGGGAATAAGTGGCACAGCCCAAGTTTTTACACGCCTGCCTGTCAATCAGCAGTGTCAAAGCGTAACTCGTGACCTTGATCACAGAAAATCATCTCATTGCAGTAAACACAATCATGTTTAGCTATGATACCTGCAATTTGCAGAATCAGTTTTTAACTGCTGTTAAGAACATAATCAAATAAATTTACACATCTTTTACATATATAATCAGCATAGACACAGCATTATAATGGCAACTATTTAGGTGAATTAAGATCAGCTAGCTGCCATTCACCTTTTTCCTGTCCCAAAACTAGAAGAGGGACTTGCCCCAGCGTCGATGTGGACGCCTCTGCCACCTCGACAGCCTGCTGTATCGCTGACCTCCAAAATTCAATCAGGTCTAGTGAATATTCCCATCAAGCCATTCATCGAGACATTGTGGTGACAATATCAGTCCAGACAAATGGACGAACGCCACGAAGGATAGTCCGATAATGTTGTCGGATGGCGAAGGGATACGAAGTATAGCCAGGGAAAATACGCGCAGGTTTTATTGCAAGCCAAAAGCCAATCCTGTCGCCAACAAAATGGTCAAAGCACTGAAAGAAATAAAAGCACGGACTCCAGCAAACAAATTTCACCCAATGTGCATGTGCTTATCATTTCTTGATCCAACAACTGATGTCTGAGGGACAAACTCTCCAATGCCAGCATGTGCAAACAGTTTACAAAGCTACTCAAGCCAATCACCTTCACAAGTTCTTCTTCAAAGCTCTTCTCAAGATATTTATAGCGACGCAGAAGCTTATACAGCACCTGGTATAGGTTAGCACAACACAAAAAAATATATAATGTTAACGTACCAATGAACATCTCGTTGTAACAACCAAAATAACTTAAATTTGATCCAGTAAAACCAATTGTTGAGTTAATAAGGAATACCATAACTCTGTAATGAAAAACTGTGACAATATCAGCAGTAACATCTACATATGCAATGACAAACTGTAAATGCAAGAATGTGCATAGACACTGTGGAAACAGACTACCAGCCTAGAAGCAACTTGAAGTATATGGTTTTTAATTTCACATTTTTTTCACTTCCAGATTTTTAATAACCATGCAGTTACGTCGTGTATGGCACGAAGACTGGGCCAAAGAGGTGGAACATTAGTTAGATAGAACTGAAAGGAGCAGGATCTGATGGATTGTGCAGGCGGGTTTACCATGAAAGAATGCAAGAAAGGGCTGAGCTCATGGAATTGTTGGGACTGGAACCAGTCAGTCTGGTTATTACAAAAGGTGAACTCAGTCAGTGTGGACGTGTGCAATGTACAGATGCTGCTGCTGACTGGATGAAAAGTTATCGGAAACCAGAGGGTCATCCAAGAAAAACACGCTGGAATGTAGTTGAGGATATAAAAGTCATGGTCTGTCATTCATGATAGAATGCAACGGTTCATAATCTAAAAGACAAGTGTCCAAAGTAATTTGGAAAATGGCCGCATCGCTGACTTGTCACCTGTCGTGAATGCGAATGGAGTAATTTGACCTTGATCCACATCTAACACACTGCATCCATATGAGGCAGCCCCGAAAACAGCATCTCAATCGGTTGGGCTGTTTTTGATGGGCTCACCCTTTTACCTAAACCTGCAATATCCTATGCTTTACCGTGTTTTCCAATTGGCCGGACAACCACCATCTTGTGTGGGTAATCTCGTCACATCTAACACATGGTTCCTCAAGTCCACCCTAGTCACCCACCCAAACAGCATCTCGATCAGTTGAGCCATTATTGCACGGCTTACAAACGTGACCAACAGACACACATACCACACTACTCCATCTGTAGTAATATGCCATCACATCTTATGCACCAAATGCATGTGATGTGATATGGTCTTAAAATTAGGGGGAAAACCAGCTGTTGGCTGGATAGATGCGATTAAAATGACAGTGGTGGTGTGCAGAAACCTCGTAGTATGACTTGAGTACAGTTGGTTCATCGGCAGCCGAGAATACACAGACTGCACAACGTGTTACGCTGTTCTCTGCATCCTGTTGCAGTGATCCACCTGGTGCTAAACATACAGCATTATAACCTTTACAATATACCAATATATAGGATTGTTAGAGATATAAAGAAGTACAGAGATGGATCAAGACAGAATGACGCCGGCAGGTAATTATCCCTGGCTTGAGTCAGTGCTCTGTGTTCCCTTCAGTGCAGCGACACTGTGCTGGGTTCTGGACAGTTAGTTAGACAGGTCAATGTCGATGATGTCCCGGTTCTGTCTACCAAAGTCATGCCGTACGAGTCTGCTCACGACCTCGGCATCATTATAGACAGTTGTTGTTATCACCTCAAGTCGTTGCACTCTGCAGCTCTGACTATTATCAACTTAGACAACTGCGTCCAGCTGTTCGGTCAATGACAGCGGGTGCCGCAAAGACTAGTCCAGGCATTTATTACAAGTCACCTCGAATACTGTAATTCGCTGCTGTATGGCGTGTCCAACAACCTCTGGCAGAAAAAATAGAATCTGTAGAGAATGCTGCAGCATGTCCCTGCTACCGGTCCTCGTGTGTGGAATGCCTTGCCAACATGTCTGCAATAGGACATGAACTATAGACATTTCAAGCAGTCACTGAAAAAACACATTTGGGCTGTAGACGACCACAGCGTTTTGTGACCATTGTTTTTGTGCACCTTAGAAGCTCATTTACTTACTGTTACTGTTGATTACGTGGCATGGAGGATAACCTGTGTCCCGCTCCCGTGTATAAAAATCCGTGCCACCTATTGCTAACGGTACTCTATCAAAATAAGTGCAGAAGAAAACCACATATCAATCTAATCATTGCCGTCTCAGCCTGCCTGAAGTGCCAACTCTTTCTTCATTGGCCAAATTTCACTGCAGTGTAACACAACTTTGCAAACAGCAAATAAGTAACTTCCTTTCCATAAGTAGGGAGACATCCTGATTCAATGGCTAAGCAGTGGTACAAGATCAGTGTATTCTATCCATTTAATACTCTAGCCTCCACAGCTGCATTTCCATCTATGCTCAGCATATCGGTGAAGATGCAGAACTTATCCACTAACTCTGGACTTGCACCATCACCAACATTAACAGTAAACTAATGTTCAGGCATCACATAAAACATACTGCATACAATTTATTCTTCTCCTATTTTCTTTATGTCACATACTTTTGTAGTGATTTCAGTTATTTGACTGTATTGTCATGTCAATCCAGGCACAAAAACAGTTCATCTACTGTAATATAATAACAGTGACCATTAATCTACAGATCATACACATACCTAGAATGCCTCCGGCAAACAGAATGTCTAGCAGAGGTTCAGCATAGCGTCTATAGTCAAGCCGTGATCCAGCTGAATCAAGGAACTTTGCAACCTATCAAGGTATCAACAGTTGTACTTCTACATAAACCTTAAACATCTTATTGAAAACAAACAAGTCAAAAAGATTGCTATGTTATACCAGTGACCAGTAACGATTAAACGTGTTATTTATACGGTGCATTGGTGCTAGAACAATGCGGCTCGGATTGTACTCCAGTCACCAAGACGATCTGACGCTGCTACGAAGGCTGCACTGGCTGCCGATCAAGCAGAGAATCATGCACAAGACAGCAGTGCTCACATTCAAGGTCCGGACCACTGCAACACCAGCCTACCTCAGCTGTCACCTACAGACATGCCACAGTGTGCAGCATCTTCAATCGTCTGGCACCCCCTTGCTGTCACGACCTTCCTCCAGGACTGACTTCGCCGCGCGCGGCTTCCGTCATTCGGCACCTGCTGTCTAGCACTCACTTCCTAGGACAGTTCTCAATAGTCCGTCACTAACAGTTTTCAAATCTAGGCTTAAAGCTTATTTATTTATTAATTTCACTTAGCGAACACTGACTAACATGACCTGACCTGCTCTGCCACCTCCTCTAAATTTATGACCTTATGTTGGTATAGAAATATGTGTATTATTATTATTATTATTATTATTATTATTATTATTATTATTATTATTATTATTATTATTATTATTATTAGATGCCTTATTACATCATATACAGTAATAGTACATACTTACAACAAAATATTATACACAATTGGTGTTTGGTTAACTGATCTTAACTTCGGTCGTTACTTCAGACAAGGGCAGATACCCTATAAAAAATCTTTTTGGCTAAATACGACAGGTTTCTACAAGCCATATACTCTTCTTCTTGCCAACTGACAGTGTCAAAAAGTACTGAAGGGAGCCACAATACTACATTACATGTCAAATATGCAATCTTTAACAGCCACTGAAAACAAAAGATGTCCATACAATAGTCGGGTATTAGTAGTAAAGCTTACATTAGTGCAACAAAATACACAAACATGCATGATGACAGTGAATCTGTAGTATGAAAACATTTCAGTTGCCTTTCCTACCTGTTCAATATCACCCTGTGCTTCAGTCAGGCCTTGTACAATACTATCACGAAAGGCTGTAGAATCATACTTCTCTTTTTCATCTGTACAAAACAGTATAACCATATAATTAATCGTGTCACTAAATTAATAAGTGCAAAATGTAAACCAGGAATATCACTGCTTACTGATACTTACAGCTAACGTGGGCAACGGCATCAGCGTTCTAACATACACGATGCAGTGTCTCTTCCGTAAGTGGGTGGATGAAGAAAGAATGAGATTCAGGCAGCTTTGGCTTTCCTTCCACGCTCTGACATTGCTGACCTGTAACAGCTACTTCAAGTTTCACCAACACTCTTCTGGGGAACCAGGCCACTCTGGAACAGTGGTGGGCAATACCCAGCATAACTAAGTTATCACTGCAATCTTAACTCACCATGCCACAATACAGACAGAAAGAAATAGCCAAAGACAAAAACAAAATGCTAAAAATATAGCAGTAACTGATCATTATAGACCTTACCCCTTTTTCTGGTCTTAATTCGTTGGCCAGTCAGCGTAGGCTTCGCTACCTTTTGACTCATACGAATGTTTGCTGCAACATTACAAAAGCAACAGCATGTACTTCAAACTCTGCTATCATCACAGACCACACATCACTAGTGCTGTGACAATTCTTGTTTTTTATCTAACGATCGATTTCAATTGATTTTTAGGGGTGCACCGGATCCAGAATTTTTGGATCCGGTCGGATCCGAATCCACACCGGATCCAGAGATGTTGGATCCGGCCGGATCCGGATCCAGCATGATTCTTGCCTTTCCTTACTTACTTAAAATTTTTACATTTATTGGTTGTATCTATTCTTTGGTGTTCAGAAACTGCTGACTGATGTAGTGTGCCATCAACAACTGAACATTAACATTGTAGCTTTCAGTGTGTTAAGTTGATAACTATGTCACCTATGACCTATCACAAAAAAATTGAGTTCTGTGTTGTTAAGACTTCATTTCATGTTCGTATCAATAGCTAAATGCTGACAGGCAACAGTCTTCTGAAGTTTAATGTATTATTG
>Ga0209780_1002208_pt1 | contig 13653 bp, 10 predicted proteins | sample WorMetexBAHAMAS2_FD_187384 | JGI IMG/M metagenome (GOLD analysis project Ga0209780, IMG submission 187384) | Marine gutless worms symbiont microbial communities from Max Planck institute for Marine Microbiology, Germany - Inanidrilus exumae... | ecosystem: Host-associated > Annelida > Digestive... | reverse complement strand
GAGTCGGTCAGTGTTGGCAAAATGATGAAGATGAAACACTGCGTGTCTGCGTCCCATCCGCATAAGTTCACGGTCACAGAATGAAAAATTCGTCATTGATCGAAAAGTGAAAGTGAAATTGGTAAAACCAGTCACAGCGTACTCCGACGGTGGCTGAAAAGCAGACCTGAATTGGAAATTATAAATAAGTAACACGCAGGCGAAAAAATTCACGGTCAACTAAAAATGTTGCGAAAGTGGTCGGTGCAACCTCGAGTGAGGGCTTGTAGTGAGGGCGAGTGCTTATTATCTATAGCCGCCATCGCTATCGCTAGGTTAATGCAATCCGACTTGTTTTTATTCGCTCGCGCAGCAACGTTAATAGCGGTTTCTGGTGACTACGGTCGCGAAATGTTCGATGTTTGGCAGGCGAAGCGCCGTGTGAGGAGTATAGCGGGACGTGTGACGTCACATCCGGTTTCAGGTGCGTTCGGTTCAATGACGTCACACATGGAGAGAGTGACGCCGGTGAGGTCGAGTGCGTTTGCTTGCTCGCAGTCGATGGCTGCCCGGCGATCGCTGCCGTCAACGACAGCGCACCTGCCTCACCGCCGACCAGTGACGTAACGGCTGACGTCACTGATGATGATGAGAAGTATGCTGGTGGTCATTCTGAGTGGCTGTTGACGCATGCGCACACTGACCGTCTCATAGGTAAACACATCAGCGTTACGTTTGATGCAAAAATGCAGTGGTTATTTATTAACAACGGCAGCCATGACCCACGCCAACAGCAGTCACGTGGGTATGGTTTTCAGCGGCGTTTGTTTGTTTGTCTGTTTATCTGTTTTTCTGTACGATATCTCAACAACCGATGCAGCTAGGATCACCACACTTGACATAGAGATGTTTCATCATGAGTCCTGGAAATCCATTTGTTTTGGAGTCCAAAGGTCGTATATACATAGACAATTTTTTGGAAATCTGCTGATAATATAATTTTGAAAATCGGTCTACAGTTGCCAAAATTATGACCAAAAGTCATGCTGTTTTTATACTTCGCCCACGGTAGTTGTGCGAAGTATTGTGATCACTGTGTCTGTATGTCTTTGTGTCTATCTGTCTGTTTGTCTGTCCGCTTCCATATCTCCAAAACAACACGTCCGCATTTTATCAAATTTTCTGTAGATGTTACCTGTGGCCGTGGTTTGGCCCTCCTCTGACGGGACGGCAAGTCAATACGTTATATACTTCCGGTTTTGCGAATGACGTCATATTTTTACATAATGGAGTAAGTGGAAGAGAATCATAGTCGACGCGTAGGTTTCGTCCAGTTCACCAGATGGTGGCACCAGTCGGACGTCAGACAAAGTTGTTTGGTCGAGTTCGCCAAGTGGCGGCACCGAGGACGAAATCTGCCGTATGCGACTGCATCTTGTTTGCGATAGTGTCAATGTTAATCCGTGTGTTACGTTTGGTCGCTACAGCTTGTTCTATTGTACACTGCTGTGCTGTATGGCAGCTTGTTGTTCGATTATGTTTACGAGTTTGTGATCGCTGCTTTTGACGGTGACAATAAGTCATTGCAGTAAGATCACTCTTCTTTTTTATCCACACATGCCGATAGGCAAGGTGCGGATATATCGGTTACTGTTTTTGTTGTTGTTGTAAATTTGTGTTTGTACGGTTACGGATTTTTTCGCCGGGGATAAAGCTAGCGGAGTCACATTTTGCACGGCGGTTGATCGGCGTCCAAAGCAGGGAATAACACATTTTGCGGGAAGTTTGCTGCACCAGAAGCCCAAAATCGGACGAATAGGACCCTAGCCTAGCTTGCAGGCCTAGGCTGACTAACGTCAGAGCGACGTTCTATTTATAGTTCAATGAGCGCGCGGGCCATACGCCGCGCTAGATATACGCCGTTCGTGAAATCGCGCGGCATGTGGACGTAGGATCGGCATGTGTGGATATACGGTCGTCTTCGAAGACGGACGTACTTGTCTTCTTCTTTTTCTTCTTTTTCTTCTCGTTGTTGACTGTGGAATGCATAGTTCTGATAAGATGTGCTATGTGTTTCGAAGCCGATGACTACGAAGACGCGTCGTATGACTTCGATTTGCTATTCGTGCGACGTCGAAGAAGCGCGGGAAGTTGGCCACCGATGGCGTGGGTCCTGCCTCCGGCACAAGTCGGCTTCTCAGCCTGCCTGTGGCTGCGCATGTCGACGACAATGACCGAAGGGTCAGTCATCTCGCTTGGTGGATCGCAGAGAATACTGGCGTCACACGACGAACTATGGCCGCAGGATGACCGCTATGACGTAAACGTCACCATGGACAACCATCAGGTTATCATTACACCGTGATATCTCAATTCTTATCAACAACTAGAAATAACCAGCACTCACAAAATGGCAGATACCCACACCGGCACTGTTTTTGTGCCTAGTAACCTTGACCTTTGACCTTTTGGCGTTAAATAAACGGATTTCCAGGACTTATGGTGGACCAAGTCTATGTCAACTTTGGTGATCATAGCTGTGTCGGTTTTCGATATATCGTGCAGAAACAGACAAACGGAAATAAAAATCCTACCGCGGCGACTGCTGGCAACGGCGATAGTAAACCTGTTTTATTATTCATTATGTTCTTTGAGTTCTCGGTGAACGTCAATGTCTGATAAATGATAACTGAGTTGTTTTTGTAATATAACTTTAGACAGTTCTTCGACGCACTGGTTCTCGTCTGTTGTTTGATAGTCGGTGAAAGTAAACAGCGTGTCAGTAGTCAAGGCGGCATGGAATCATCTGTGCGTGACGTGGACAAGGTTGACTGGGTTCGTCAGCGTCTACGTCAACGCGACGTTGGTACTTGACGTTCATCAGTCAACGATCACTCGCGTCATGCATGACGGTGCTACTCTACGGCTAGGTGAGTCCTGCTGTTTCATTAAAACTGTAAAAAAAGGTAAAGGCGTAGATTTGCATAGCGCTTAATTATGAAACACATCTCTAAAGCGGCCAGGAAGGCACGTGCTAAGGGGATCACACAGTTTTACCTGCCACCCGCACTCTTATCCACGAATGGAAAGAGCCATTACAACAACCATAGGGGTTTCAAGGCCTACCAGAACCTACCAGACCTACCGCGCCGCGCCCCCTACTTTCCTTATATGGAATAATTTACGTGACCTGGTATACCAGCGTCCTGCGTCCTACCAGAAACTACCGGAGTCAGACTGTGGTTACCTAACAGCCACGCCCTTGGTAGGTCTTGAAAAACACCCCTCATGTGTTTCTTCTTCCGGGCACATGCAGCTAACTGCATCACGCCGACCTCTTTGTTCAGACACTCATTCCGCAGACATCATCAGTCAGACTGGTAGTGAAGTTGACCCCCACAATCCGGCAACCAGGTTTCAATCTGCCATGACGTCACTGGTCACTAAACTGCTTCCGGAGTAACCTGGGCCACTGCGCATCCCGCCACAAAAGTGGTGCAAACCACACAAGAACGGTCGACCATCACGTTGGGACGCGTCCCATCATCTCTAGTTTATGTCAGGTTGGTACGGAGACGGTTGAGGAGAACTGCATAGCGTATTCTCCATAACCCATATGCACTGGTTGTCGTCAGCAAGGGCATGTGGGCAATAAAATTTTGCTCCATCCAAATTCTCCAGTTCTGAACTGAGAGTGCCATCTTAGACATGTTGACCTGCGTAGTGACCGTAAACGGGATGTTGTTATTGTTGTTATCTGTGTCAGGTGACGACTTTGTCGGCCTGGTGAGTGGCTTGGCGGTGTTCGATGAAGTGCTGACAGACCGTGTAATATCGACACTGGCTCGTCACAACTCGTCGACGTGTCAGCGCGCTGTCGGCACACTACTGTCGTGGCCTGACGTCAGGTCACGTGCCGCTGACATCGACCACGTGACTGTCATCGGCGGCTCTCGATGTCTACGACCAGGTAAGCAACACGTCGTTACAGGATGACGCAAAAACACCGACCAGTTGAATTAAACTAGAAGATGCACTTCGACGCTTTAACGTCGACGTGGATGCCTTCGCTACCTCGATGGCCTGCTATGACCTTGACCTTTGACCTCCAGAATGTAATCAGGTCATCAGAAGAGGCTATTGAATATTTCCTGTAAGTTTCATCGAGATTGCTCAAGGCGCTCATGAGATATCGCGGTAACAAGATTTGTCCGGACGCGGCGGACGGACAGCCCGTAAACGTGCCTTCAGGCACCCCTACGAGCTCCCAGGCTGTAATGCACCCTGACTAATTTGTTGATTCCGGCGCTATATAAATCGTTTACTTCCTTGCTTCCTTACTTATTTCCTTCCTTAAGAATAGGCCCCTACCGTTGCCAGGTTGGAGGTCGTAATAGGCGAGGACCTGACTTCACTTTTTGTGTTCATTTTGTGCTATAGTATATTTTTATGGATGAATGTTTGCCTTTGTTGTGTTATATTTATAGTTTTTTCAGTACTAAGCCAAGAGACTGGCTGAGAAGAACGTCTCCGAAATTACCTATTTGTGTTGGTTGGGACATAAAACCTTACGTCAGTCAACTCCTTACACGAATGTAGTATGGGTTCTTGTTTCCCTTCCTTAGATTATTGAGCACATCGGTGGATATACCACATATTCTATGACGCATGGCCAGTGCGACGCCAGGCCGACGGTTGCCTTCCCACCCGCACAGCACAGCCACTGCTCGTTAGCCAGTACTTATTTCCAGTCCCACTGAGGGTAGGAGGCTAAGCAGGCCTGAGTGGATGGTTACTTACCAAGACGGTAGGCCCACATCCACGAATGGTTACCTATCTCGGTAGATATATCTTTGTGTGTTTTGCTCTTTGTGTTGCGTAGTGGCGCTGCGGTAGGGCGTTGGACTTGCAATTGACAGGTCGCGGGTTCAATTCCCGGCCGGTCCACTTTCACGTAACATAGGTCAACTTAGCCTTGCATCCCTCCGGGGTCGCTAAATCAACTACCTGCCCCGGCTGAAGGTAAAGGCTGGATTTTCATCTTTGCCGGGTGGCAGGTAACACTGTGCGATCATGTGAGTTTCTCGTAGCGGTGAGGCTAAGTTGTTGCTGTTTACTTTACTTCTACTTTACTTGACTATTTCGATGCTAACCGGATTCAACGTCCAGTAACTTGGTGGATGTGACCAACGCTGTTACCACTAGGCCTAACCGCGTGAGCTGAAAAAGCGAGTTTCAACGGCACCATCATAGTAACTTTGCCAGATGCTGGCCAACGTTCGAAATTCTTTCACGGTGAGATTCAACAAATAAGGTCCTTATTAAAGGTCATGTCACACCGTAAAAGTACTGCTAAACTAGCATGTATAATGCGTGGCAGTTTTTTGACTTTCTGGTGGCGGGAGCATAATAAAATTTATTATTAACGGAAGCTGGCGTTCGTCTGCCCGTTCGCCTGACTGTACCGTGCCCCAGTGTATTGTAAAGCTATCGTTTACTACGGTTACATCGGTTACTACATTGTGATGCGGTTTGCACTAGGCGGTGAAGACGAAGATAAGTTGATACGGGTGCGCGTGACGTCACGAGTCTATGACGTCACTGACCCGTGTGCCTCACTCCGCTGTCTGCATGGCAGCGAGTGCTTAGTACACAACGACGGTGGCCGTCCTACTGCTGCCTGTCGGTGTTCGGACGATTGGACCGGTAAACACTGCCAGGTATTGTACGCCAGTTCGTCATTACGCCAAGAAAATTCAATATGGATAAACATATCATAGAAACACTTAGGCAGTGATGGCATAATTTTACCTGCGACACCGTGGTGGCACTACACCGAGGCGCTCAAGGTCAAATGACTTTGCTGAAAAGCTTACGCCTTGGCCGTCGCCCTGGCTGAGCTAGTGGAGAGGCTCGGTATAATGTATTGTATAATTTTATTTGCTCAAAGCATACACTGAATGACCACTGACCTGCCTTGCACTCATAGTGAGTGACCCGCAATGTTGTGTCTGTCTTGACGGCCTGTCTTGACGGCCTGTCGCCGCCCGCCACGGCTGCGATGTACCGGCGTGCTGCAAATCATACCGACGTTGTGCCCTTGGCCTACCCATCTGAAACTTGTATACGTTTACTGACGGCAGCATTTGTTTTCCATATCTTTATTTCACCAGAATAAATATATCCGGTGGCAAAAAACGGAACGTAATAAATAAATAAATAAACTAATTAACTTAACTATGAATAGAGATAGACAGCATATATACTGCATGGCATATAGAAACACGTAACAGTCTTAGCTATGAGCACAATAAAACAATCTTTAACTGTATGATGTCATATTTCACAACTACCTCAATTTGGAGATTGCATGACATACAGCGCTTTCCGATTCTTAGTATCTCACATTAAATTTACTTTTGGGAGCAGAAATCTGCTCCTCCACAGTCCATATACCAAAGTATTTGCAGATATCTTGGTACGTGTCTTTGGAAAGGGCACCAAATATTTTTAAAAGAGCTCAGTTAACAGCAAATTGTAAAGAGTACCAGTAAGTTATGCGACATGCATTTCACTGCTGTAGTCACTCTGTATAGCGTAGATTAGCTTTCCTGCCAAGGTGCCCAGGTGTTAACATAGACGTTACAGGTGATATTTGTCGGGTCATACTACGGATCTGACCCGTGTCCCGACCCGACCCCTGTGACCTCTGACACGTGTCACGACCCGACCCCTGTGACCTCTAACCCGTAGACCAGCTTTGCACTCTCGCTCATGCAATTCTTCCTCAAGTTGGAAGTTGTAGAGCGCTGCTGGTCGCGAGTGTATAATAATAATAATAAATAATAAATAATTATAATAACAATAATAACCAGATGATATTTATGGTGCTGTCATCATGGCAAGCCATTACGAGAGTTCACCCGGTTCATTTGATGAATGCAGACTAAGCGTCGGTTGGCCGCCAACCCTCAGATCAAGCCAATCAGCTTGGACTGTAAGTGGCAGCTACCATCCGTATCCGCCATCGCCATTTATTATTACTCATCCCGAATACTGATACTCGTTTTACCGTCCCGCGGAAGGTGGAAGGCTGAGTGGACCTAGGCACTGCAGGTGCTAGAGGAGATGACGATGTGATTGCAGGTGCGACGTACGAGGCCGTCGTGCGAGCTGAGCCCGTGTCTCAACGACGGCACTTGTGTCGACGTCCCGTCGCCTCCGTACTACCGCTGCATCTGTCCGTCGCGCGGCCACGCTCTGCCGCTCGGCGCCCACTGCGAGCCGCTCTCTCCGTGCGACTCGATGCCATGTCCCCAGCACTCCATCTGCGTCGTCGTTGACGAGCCGGCTGCCTACAGGTGTGTCTGTGATGGCGACGAATGCCGACAGGTAGCAGGTGTCATGACGTCACTCGGACCACGTGATCATCTTACTGGTGAGTTTGATTGCAGTCGTTCATTATTAGCACCTGAACAGAAGGCTGTGTTTACCTATAATTTTAATTAGTAGACCGGATAGTCGTTGTACGCCATATCGAGTGCAAGGTCATAAAGTTCTATCTATGACTGTTAACTCAACAGCCTTGTCTGTAGTTCAGTTTTGCCTATAAACCACGTCAGACTGAAGCATTGTGCTGCAAGTCTGTGTAAAACATTCTACTCCTCACCGGTTCTTATAATAATAATAATAATAATAATAATAATGTTTTCAAAGTAATTTGGCAAAAGGCCGCATCGCCGTGTTGTCCCTCGCAGCGGCGAATGCATTCGTCCACCGGGTGCGCTGGGCAGGTACGTTCACCTGAGGTACTTTACCATGGGCCGGTACACGTCCTCCTCAAAAGTACTCCTTCCTGTGCGGTATCTCGACCCCCATCTAATATGTGATTCCTTTGACCCACTTGAGTCGGCCCCCAAACGGCATCTCGATCGGTTCAGCTGTTTTTGTACAACACATCCATATGCCCAACACACAGAGACAGACAGACAGACAGAACACGCTACGTGCGACATCTGTAGCAGTAGGCCGGATCCTATGCACTACGTGCAAACGCTGCGGCTTAATGATAATAAAATTTTTCTATAGCGCCTAAAAGTCTTAATATGCAGAGGCAAGAAGAAGAACATAGCAAACTTTCCAAAGTAGAAGTTGCAGAGAGTTGCAGAATGGCCGTTCAAATGAAATTCACAGACGTCGACGTACATAGCAGCATTTTGTGTTCACAGATGCAGACGTTTGCGGCTCGGTGACTTGTATGAACGGAGGAAGATGCGAAAACGATCATCGACTCGGATTCATCTGTCGCTGCACTCGCGATTTCGCTGGACGATACTGTACAGCGCGTCGAACCACAGGTTGGATTGCTGTCGCCGTTCTGAAATGTTGGAGCCGTGATCGATCAGGCATAATCTAGATCAATATGATCAATATAACTACATACAAGATTTGTAAAGCGCCGCTATACGAAATCGGCCAGGAGCACTAAAATGCAAACTGTCAGCAATCGAATGCTAATCTAAAAAGTTCAGTTTTAAGTTTACGTTTAAAAATTGCAGGGTCAGTTATTGAGTGAAGATGCGATGGTAGACTGTTTCAGGCGGCAGGACCAGCCAAACAAAAGCCTCCCTCGCTAAACTTCGTTCTGGTACGAGGTTTGACATACCAACAGATCGAAGACCACGCCTGGATTGCGCGACTGTAACGATGCTCTTTGTCAGATAGTGTGGCACTTCTTTGATACGATACGACATATTTACGTGCGCTCAAAAGCTGACGATATGGCCAGCTTAGTCTAGCGCACGGTACAGAAACCAAAAAATAAGGAAAACTAGAAACAAAAACCGAGTAGCTCAGAAGAAACGGTCCCGGCAAAAGTCCGTGAAGGCAGTCCGGGGAAGAAGTGAAACTACGGGGGGAGGGAAGTAGGATCTGTGAAACGGGTAGGTTTTAAGCCGGGAGTGAAAAAGAGAGGGAGTTATGGCTGTGGAGAGTGGTGAATCAAAAGAGGATGAAGTGATGGGTGCAGGAATAGGTGAGTCGGAAGATTTTATGCACACTAAGTGCATTAGCAGACAGTTTGTATCGGATACGGTGTTCGGTGGGCAACCAATGTAACTGCTTCAACGCCGGTGACATATGAATGAACTAACCTAAGTCAGCTCAATAATGTTGAAGTACACGCGAGCGTTTTACCCGGAGCGAGAAATTAGCGGATCGCCGATCCGTTCCGGTAGCTTTTTGAACGGAACCAGTAGGCCTATAATTCCCCGTGAAATCTTTCTACGACGGCCTGTGTTTTTTATGCTTGGCGATGAGACGTGGGTAAAGCTTAGGATTTCCTGCGTCACCAGCGGATTACTGTTTACACGCATTCTTAAGCTTGTGATAGTACCACACGTCAGCAACTAACCTCGCAGCGTAAAGACGTTCGATCGTCGCGGACGCTATTCATTAAGCAGGTCGGCCTCACTTCTATCACTAGAATTTTTTCTGTCTTTCGTGAACTGTCGTCAAAGCACTAATGTCTACCTCAGCACTCGTCTCAGCGTTGAACTGCTTCTGTGTTGGTCAGTGCTGTTGAATCGTTGCATCTATATCACACTGTCGTTTTAAACTAAAACGATTTTTTGTAGATACGAAGAGATTTCGAATGGTTATTGACCTTCATATGAATCACAGCACAGAAGTGATATACAGCTCAGCGTTTCACAATTCTTTTAGGCTGCAGGTTAGTCTCAGGTTTATCTGCGGATAAGTTACTGCAATGACAGTTACTGCTACATTGCTGTCAATCTCCGATAAAAACCAAACAAAATTCTTATTTGTTATATGCCATCATATTTTATAAACTGTTCATTGGGTCATCACTGGCAACTACAAATTGGAGAAATTTACTTAGGTTACTTAATAAAACTTCATCAGCTACTGAGCAATCATTAATTGTTGGTTTTGGCCAAAATATTGTTGTATGTGTTTCAACATATTATCCCAAATATCGGAATATTCGACGGTCTAGCTCATAGAGTGCTAGTCTACTAATGAATAGCAAAGTTAATGATATCGGATTTAAGTTGTGTTGACTGCACTTATCGTTTTTACACTCTGATATAGTCAAAATGTATTCATGATTATGGCCCTTTCTCGATCAGCTGTTTGTATAATTTGCTGCTGATTTGAATACAGGTTCGTCAAATGTTTCTGAACTTGACTCGAGACAACAACCTCTATGTTGTCATTAATAATATCAGGTTAAAACATTTGTCCATTTTAATTAAATAATTAATTTATATTTTTCACTAAATGCATAAGCATGTTACATATATAATGTTACAGCTAACAGTTATTTATAGACCATACAAAGCTCACCAGTCGACGGGTTGTGAGTTGTACTCAGTCGATGGGTAGGAGTTCTGGATTTCACGAGTTTGCCCTATACATTTACGAGCTACTTGCGGTGATTTTCTACGCGTCATGACGGCAGAAGTCCCGCTCTGAGAAAGAAAGAAGAACGTCCCCATCCTGAGACTGAGGTGGATGATAGTACCCTGTACCAAATCGCAGCTGGTGAGTTTGCGTAAGTTCTTTGATTGATTTTGGTTGATCATTTTGTACTTTCTGGCAACTGGGACGTAGTCTACCCGATAGCCGTAGCTTATAGTTGCGTTGCGTCACCAGTAGACCTCTAGACTAGTCGAACAATAAAGGGCCGTTTCCCGCCAAACGCATCGCACACATCGTATGCAATGTAAGATGCTTTCGTTGCGTATACGATGCTTGAGATACGTTTGGCTGGAAACGGCCCATAACAGTGGAAGTTGCACGAAGTGTGCAGTCACAAGCTAGCAACTGTGTTGTTGGCATAGAGATAAGCTTGTGACAAAGTTCGAAAACCCAAAAGCGTAAAGATGAATTGAAGGGAGTGGCAGGACCGTAGGACCGGTCTTCTTAAACATCTCGAACTGTCACCCTGAACCCGAACGCTGGAAAAATCGCTGCCTACTTATTAATGACCCGCATACACATAGTGTAGGGGCCAGACCGTTGTTGGTGTCTGTCTTCTTCGTCGTCTGTCGTCTGTAACGCTGCCGTCGGGCGCGTGGGCAGTCGCGCGGTCGACACTGAACGGCGGGCCAGTACGGTTACGTCCAGTTAGATGGCATTGCTTTCTTTTGCTCATTTGATCAACTCTCCTCGTTGCCACGACCTGCAACAAGCCACAGAATCTGCGTTCAAATACAACATGGCCTCCGGATACCTGTCTACGTTCTGCCAAAACCCTCTGCGGCATTCCTGGCCGCCAGCACTTGCGCTTGGTCGATCTTGGCCATGTGGACTTTCCCTGTCAGGCTTGATACATAGGCCTACGATGGATACGTGACGTTTGTCTGTACTGGCCCGTCCACTTGTAACTTATTTCCTGACGATCTCAAATGGAGCACTGTCCGTCTCGCAACATTTAAACGCTACATCAGAACTTTTCCTTTTCTTTTACTAGAATATTCAGCGCTTCGGGATTCTTTGCAACAACGCGCTGTACAAGTTTACTGTTATTTTCACACGAAATTCAAATGCACATCGATCAACGCAAATCACGCAGTACTAGAAATACACGAATACTGAAACACAATGACATTCAGTACCATGTACGAGAAAAGAACCTAGCTACAAAGCTACGCTTGCTGTTCTTTGTAGGAATCAAGTGGAAAGTCTTACAATTGACTGCTCGCTGATATTTACACGCTATATGGGTGCAGTTTTCTTCACCGAGAATGATCTACAAACGATATTAGAGCGGCATTTGATGAACGGTCGCCTTGGACAGTTCACTTTGGGACGCGGTAGTTACATCTACCAAGATGTCAGCGTTGAATCTGGTAAATTTCAGTGATGCCATCTTTATTCTTATTTCGCCTCCTGTATGGGAGCGAAGTATGACGATCTGTCTGTGTGTCTGTCTGTCTGTCAGCTCGCATGTCACAAAAACCACATGTCCAATTTCACCAAATTTTCTGTACATGCTACCTATGGCCGTGGCTCGGTCCCTGTCTGACAGCAATGCAATACGTTATGTATACTTCTGGCTTGTGGATGACGTCATCTTTTATACGTAATGGAGCGAATGGGCCAGAATCATAGACGACGCGTACGTTTCGTCCAGTTCGCCAGTTCGCGGCACAGGTTGCGAAATCTGTCGTCTACGACAGCATCTTGTTTGTTACTGCATTTTGTTGTCGCTGTCGGTTCGCGCCGTGTCATCAAAGTCTTTATTGACATTATTTTTTTCAGTAATTGTAATTTAAATGTACAGTGTAGTTGCATGTTATGGACGATTAGAGTACTTTATTTAAGTGTCGCTGACTCCTACGGTGATGGTGCATGTTGACAAGATGTGTACCCACGCCTTATACAATCAATGCACATTAACCTGTCAAAACATGCAGCGGCCTAATGTTTGTACCGAGTGTATGCTCGATGTTTAGGCAAACAGGAGCTTCTTAACCAATTACGTCGATCCTCCGTATTGTTGAGCCGAAATATCCGCTTGCTGCGTCGCATGCTGGCTGCCCCTTGGTGAGTCACGGTGAGTATGCCGACGGGACAGACAGACGGACGGACGCCAGACCGTTACATTACGCTTTCCGCTAGACGAGGCTAGTGTAATAACCAGAGGCAGCGTATGGCGCGTGTCAGGCGCGTTGTGTTTGCCGACATTATGATATTTTGCGTTTCAGAAGCTGGCGAGCAGCGGACGTCAGGCGTCGGTCATGACGTCGCACTTTTAGTGGCTAGCTGTGTCACTGCCTCGGGAGTTGTGTCGCTAGTCTGCCTACACTGCCTCTCGCACAGAGTCGCTTGTCGACGCAGGTCAACAGCTGATACTGTTGTAGGCCTGTTAATATTAATAATAATAATCTTCGTTTATTACAATTGCAGTCAAACCGCGCAATCATACAGTACCAACATTCGCCACGCAGGGCGGGAAACAACAGCCGCCACGCAGGGTAGCACTATGTACAGAAGGGTTAAGCCGGCTAAATTGCTGCCACACATGGCGCACAGCCATTGAATCAACCGCAACGGCTTAACCTAGTGAGCGTTCACCAGATGGTGCGACCGGCACACATCCGATAAAGTTGCTCACTACTCAATTTATCGACCCCGAAAGGATGAGAGGCTGAGTTGGCCTTGGGTGGCTGGTTACATACCGAGATAAAGTGCCGCCTCCGGGAGTCGAACCCGGACACGTCACCCATCCCAGTACTAACCTGGCTCGACGTAGAGTAACTTCGTTGATACGGCCAACTCCGTTACCACTACGCTACGCCGCCACCGCTGTTATTAACTATTCTAAGCTTAATTAGCGTTTACACAAATGAAATCAGTCAAAACTAAGATATGGTGTTAAACTGTTCATGCAGCCTACTGTTGAATGCACAATAGCAGGTTAACTTGATATTTTGATGACTACTCAAACTATTTTTAATTTTTCGCAAGAAATGAAACCGCTGTTGACTGTTTCATCATTTTCATCATATTCCAACATGTCAAAAATCTTACAATGGAACATACGAGACTTGCAGGCTAACAGAGAGGAACTGGACATTATCTTATCTCATTTACAACCATCTGTCATTTGTCTCCAAGAAACTTTCCTAAAGAAAAATAAGATTT
>Ga0209780_1002207_pt1 | contig 13656 bp, 11 predicted proteins | sample WorMetexBAHAMAS2_FD_187384 | JGI IMG/M metagenome (GOLD analysis project Ga0209780, IMG submission 187384) | Marine gutless worms symbiont microbial communities from Max Planck institute for Marine Microbiology, Germany - Inanidrilus exumae... | ecosystem: Host-associated > Annelida > Digestive... | reverse complement strand
TGTAGCCAACTTGATCTAGGCCTACCGCACAAATAGTTTTCTAAGCTAATGTATTTCTTCACACAAGCTTCCGATATACGGTGGATATTGTCAACAAATTTCACAACCAAAAACATACATACAATAAGCAAAATAATGACGCAATACAACTAAGCATAGACCTATGCACAATTCATCCAAATTCCAACAGTCTGTTGGAGTTTAACGTCCCCTTTCAGCACAAATATGGCTATATCAGAAACAAAACGTCAGGGGTGGAGAGCTATCCCTACCCTGTGAAGGAAGGCCAGCGATATATTAACCTCAACCCTGGCCGCCTTTTTGTTCAGCAGTCACCCAAAAGGGAAAGGGATCAAGACTCGAGAGGCTCATTTAAATTATTACACTAGCGCCTACAACAGGGGAAGACAACTATCACACCACAAGACTTAACTAAACCAAATAATATTATAACAAAACACCAGAATAAATCTTAACTAAGCAATACAGATAACATAAAATAAACAAAACAAACTAAACCCAGGTTCGGTCGCCTCCTACGACCTCCGGCCTGGAAATGGAGTGGGACGATTCTGGTAGAAAGGGAAGGGATGGACAATAGAAGAAAACTGGTATAGCGAATGAGAAAAGGAAAAAGGGATAAAGTAAAAAAGAGCAAAAGATGAGGAAGTGAATGGACAAGGGAGGAGCAAAGGCGGAAAGGGGGTACCCCGGCCCCGTGTGGGGTTCCCAATTCCAACCCATAAATTGAGAAACACACAGAACCTTAGCAGGCACACAGGCAGGATTTTTATAAGGGGGACAGGAGGGACAGAATGTGGGAGTATCACACCAGGACAGAAATATTTGATATGCTGTGAGCGTGAGGCCATGATATTTGTCACTCAGTGACAGCGGGGCATTCACCAACGTCCCCTCTGAGCAGTGACGATTCTAGCTATTAGGCCGGGTAGGCCGTGACCTACCCAAACTCGTGCCTGGCCTACCCAAACGAAATTCTGGCCTACCCTGGCTTGTGGCCAGTGTTTAGCGTTGAGTAACTACTCAAATGTCGCACATTCACAAAGTAGGCCTACTCTGCAGAATAATGGTATTACTATATTGCAACAACAAGAAACAGTTATACTCTATTTCTGTTTTATAACTTCTGGCGTAATACAATATAACTGGATGATTCAATTTCGCATTCTCAGCATTCTGTTGGCTTGGCCTTCAGTTACATTGTGTCTGGTAATGATGGATTGATGTCATCGATGATATGCAGTAGGCGTTCCGGCGGTGCCGCTCCACGATTGCTGTTCAGCCTAGTTCGTTGTGCCTAACCAGCGGTCACTCGTGTTGAATCTAATTCGTGTCTACCCCTAGGCCTACCCCTGATCAAAGCATCCGCCGCATCCGCGGGTCATCCCCATGATCCCCACGCAGGTCATTCCTGTTGGCTTACCCAAAATTTCCTTGGCCTTTGACTGGCCTACCCAAATGAAAATTCCTAGAACCGCCCCTGCCTCTGAGTCTGAGTGTGCAGTGCACCCGAACATTAACAATGTGATAACAGCAAATCCAATCAGTAATTAAAACTAACTATACATGTCAGACACACTTCACATATGAGCAGTCCACAGACGCACATACTTACAGGCAGTAGCTGTGTTAGTAAACTTGAACTTGGTGATCACTGACATTGCGCTTAACAGTTTAATCACTAATCATGCAACAGCAACCGTTTTCATGTGCAGGCATGCACGCATATCTCAGTAAGTCAATCTAGTGACAAAATCAATTTATACAACTACAAGCCAAAAAACATTTTTGTCAGTAGTTATTTAGTACAGTGTACAATATTCACATATTTGTTATGAAGAGCAAAAATATGATTAACATGTCGCCAACTGTCATATTGTAAGGTGAACATTTCTGATAATTTCTCACATGCTGACATTTTGATGTCGTTTTTAATTTCGTTTTAACACAGAGTTTTCAGCTTCATGGGCATGCCCAGATGACCCCAATAACATATCTGTTCCTTTATACTATTTATGGATAGGCAGATGCTTTAGGCCTACCATATGCTAACTGGAATAACCAAAATACAACTTTCAAAATGTTCGAGCAATATACATCACATGCTGTCCATACAACATACTACAGTGCATTAAACATATAACTACAATATAAAAACACGACGAAGTTACCATGGCACTGTGGCCTTTGGCTGTCAATGTCCACATACTCGTACTGGCACAGAAAATATGTTTAGGCAACTTTCATAACGAGGTCAGGATAGATGCCCACCAAAAGAATCACAAGCATGAGTTACATCAGGTCTGAGCACACTGAAGACACCTCCAAAGTGAGATCTAGTATCTCAAAATAGACATCTGCCATCTAGTGGCTGGGATCCGGACTTCACAGTGCAAAACACACTGCGCACAGTGGATCTGATCATGTTTAAACGACAGATGACAAAAGTGTACAAAAACTTCCATACTGATCAGTGCATTACACGCACTGGGACAGCTTACAGTGCTGAACTCTCAGGGCCCGAGCTGGTCTTCATATTGGTCGTTTTGCAGCGGAAGGAGAGAACGAGATAAGGAAAATGGATGCAGGGTAGAGACAGCAGGAGGAGAGCGGACGGAACGGCAAGATGGGAGGAGGGTATATGGGAGTGATCCGGCACCTCATTTGAAGTAACTGAAGCCCTGAATGATGGCGTACTCAGGGGGATGCCAGCAGGCCATAGTATCCCCTTTGAAAGTAAAAAATCAATACAAAATCAATACAAAATCACATAACAATCAGAGAAAAATCATAAAGTCAGCCTCTTTATTATAAAAATCAACTGTAAATGCTATATAAATACTTCATTTAAAGTCGATAAATAGTGAAACTCGGCATATAATGTCAAAAATTTGTTATCGCTCGCTATGGTCGAGCAATTAGAGTCCCAGTCACTTCTGGCATCCCCCTGTGTTAAATCCTGCATACGTCACTGGCCCTGAACACAAGAACAACTCATAAACAGAAGCTGCAAATAGCAGTACGACTATGAACAACTCGCGACAGAATACATACAAACAAAGTGTATTATTAATAATTTATTATTAGTAAAGAGATTTCCAACAGTGTCAACGAGTGCTTTTTACTGCATCAAATGCAACACAGCAAATCTGATGTCCATTTTTGCACTGCTGCGGTCACTCTACACACGAAACGCACAACATATACACGTGTGATAGAAAGATTCAGACAACAGTCAACACCAGCCTTTGACATGTTCACTTGTCCACGTCATGCAAGAAATACGCATTATGGCTAGTCTTCCAAAGATGAGTCATGCGTACAAACATGACCCCACAAAGAGATTCGTTCGTTCATTCGTTATTTCGGGCAGGGGTCCAGCCTACTCTGGACTTCAGCGCTGAGACCTTTATATTGGTCCAATGAGCCAGCCCAGGGAGAGGATGGGAATTGGTAGGTGTGTGCAGTGTATGTGCGTGTTGTGTAGGGTGGACGAAAGAACAGTAGCACATCTGTCTGCTTTGGCTCTCACGTCAGCGTGGCTGGCACCTTAACGCTGCTAATGAAAGCATCAGCAACGATCACAGTTTATAGAGGACACTGTCAAACCCTCTTAACTGACCAAAATTAACTCCCTGTTCATCATGTGCATAGGAATTATTAGAAATAATTCTTTGGTAGGCGGACGCGCCCGGGCTGAGTGAAACCTCGGCCACTGAGCGCTTCAAGCTCTACTGCACATGGCGGCACGGCCGCCGACCACTCGGCCACATGGGCATCTTCCCACAAAAAGATACGAACAGAAAAAAGTCAAAGTAGTTGCAGTTCCAAAGGTCACAGGAAAATTTTTCACTTCCTATGCATAAACTACATGTATGTGAGCCTGTCAAAACTTGGGGCCCATATGCTGCAGCGTCCCTTTAATGCGGCCCCAGTTATTTCATTCACCCAACAGCTACCTGTCACCCTGTATTGTCCTCTCAGGCGACTGAGTTAAGTAGTGACAGTCGATGGTCGCCACGGTCTGCGCTCTTCATCCACGCGTGTTGACTGTTGAGAGTCGCATCTTTCCTGCATACGATCAATACAAGTAAGTAAGTAAGTAAGCGAGTAAGACGCACTATTCAACCGAACGAAACGCAAACAGACGGTGCAGCAACTACGAGTCGAAAAAGTTGCCGCCATAGTCCTGTCAGTAACCGTGCCAAATGGCCGACCAACTTTCAACGTTCTTTCACCGTGACACTCAGCAGTAAACCTGTAACAAGTATGTCGGGTCGAAATGTACGCTGGCCACGTCGCATGCTGCCCCCTGGTGAGTCACGGTGAGTATGCCGACGGGACAGACAGACAGATAGACAGACGGACGGACGCCTAACCGTTACATTACGCTTTCCGCTAGAATCATCATTAAAGACCTCGCCTCGTGTTGAACATGCTTGTGAAATATCTGGCACCTTTGCAACTCACCGACACAGTGGCTAATGAACGCGTGTTTTTGCGCCACCCTGTAAACTACTAATAACACGGTACTATAAAATGCTTTTAAATGTTGCATCTAACACGGTTCACACGTGCCCACCCACGAGCTGGAACTTTCACTTACTTTTATGATGGGGTCTGGCCCGTCTTGGAGTACAGCCCCCATCAGCGTGTGCAGTATTGTGATCAGCGTGTCTGCACATGTATGCATGTCTGACAGTCCGTCTGTGTGTCTGTCTGCTCGTTTATCTCAGAAAAACATGACCAAATTTCACCAAATTTTGTATACGTATTACCCTTGGCCTTGACTAAAAAAATAAACAAATTAAACATCTTATCAAGGATAGTCATTAATGGGTCATTAACTCTGCCTGTCTGGTTTAGATGTGACGATACTGCTGACCTGTTCTCTAGAGTGTGTGTTTGATTGTATCCTGGTTGTATTTGCTGCCTTCTCTTTTTCATTTTCTGTTTCTGTCTTTCTGTCTATCTTGTACTTCGTGTACGATTCAATAATAAATAAGTACACTGACCCGTGACATTCGTATTGTTATGACCATGCTGCCTCAACCTCAACCTGAGTGATCCTGTGATGTTGCCTATTATGACCTCATATACTGGATTATCCATGCACAGCACCTTAGCATGACCTCTATAGAATGGTGTATCCATTTCTACTGTGGCTGTGGGGAAGTGTTCTATTACTCCATCAATGAGCATCAGTCCTTCTTTGTTGACAGTGCAATATGTCACAAAGTGACACAAACTTCCATTTCTGTGGATGATGTCATTTTTTCATATAATGGGGCAAATGGGCCAAAATCAAACAAACGGCGGCACCGTTTTGGTGAAGTTCACAGATGGCGGCACCAAGGACAAAATCTGATGGTGCCATGAAGATCAGAGCGACGAATAGTACTACAAGACGATGAAACAATGAACTTTGCACACAGGCAGACGTATACAGCACCTTTCTACTGAGCCAGCGGTCATACGCCCGAGAGGATTCTTTTTCTCTCTTCTTCTGCTCTCTCAGCTCTTCTTCTTTGGACTGCTTTATCTCGCGTTTTTTCTCAATGACTTGTGAGAATATCTGTTCATCTTTGTTACGTTTCCTATACGACAATGCACAAACCATCTCCACACAAAATCCACACACAGTACGATAATTTCTTGTGTGTAGAAATGGCTGTTCTGCCTCCTTGGTTTCTGTCATCTGATGTATCTGACATTATGAGCTGTTTGTGCAATGATCTCTGATTGTGTGCATTTATTGTATGTTATTGTTTGTGAACCTGTGGTACGATTTATATAATATATAAAATAATAATAATAATAATAATCATCATCATCATCACCATCATCATATATGCATTACTATCCCACCATATGTTTGGATAAGATGACTAATAATGTTGTTACCCACGCCGGCTGTATAGCCGCCGGCGTGGAGTAGGGCGTGCAGTAGTGTCTGTCAGTTCCTTATAGAGCACGGACAAACAGACAGACAGTCTATCTGTTTGTTTGTCCGTGCTGTAAAAGGAAAACGGCTAAAGCTCTCAGCACGAAACTGGTAGATATGTAGTCCATGGCAGAATCTCGGCATGCGCTGACCCTGAGGTCAAAAGGTCAAATCCTAACCCTAACCGCCCGGCGTGGGTCTGCATGTCGATACGACTGCACATTTCATTAGTTAATGTTCAGTGTTTCACTGATTCGCTTACTCGACAAGATTTGGCATATGTTGATCAAAAGTGCACACAGCAGTGGTCATGAGCTTGACATATGAGATAGGGTTCTACAGGTAATACCAGCTGTACGCATTTAAGCTCTTCCAGGTTCCTCTCCCTCCCTTCCCCTCCTGCTTCTAATCCTTTCCTTTCTCCCTTCATTCCCTCCCGCCTTTCACTGCCCCCGCCTCAAAAAGGCTCCCTAAAATCTAGCTAGAATGGTCTTGGGAACGCTGTAAGCTCCCCCAATGGGGTCTGGGGCAAGCCCCAACCAATTCTGCTTTTGATGCATCTTAAGCTTCTCAGGAGGCCTCTGCATTCTGATAACGATTATTGATTTTTTAATTTTTATATTCAGTCAAATTTTTGTAAGGATCCAATCCACTGAGGCTCCACGACAAAAAGTTTGTGAGGTTCCAGACTCAGGAACCCTCACGGCCGGAATCAACGACTAACAAATAATGATAATCATAACAATGATAAAACCAATGTTAGTGTTTACAATGGAGACTGCAGTCATCACGTGAGAGTTCATCCGTTCTTTGATGAATGCAGACTGGGCGCATGGTGGTCACCAACCCGCAAACCAAGTCAACTAACCTGGCCGTGAGTCCATCTGTAGCATGCTACCATCCACATCTGCCACACCGTCTCCATTTATCATCATTACTGGACCGAAAGCTGACACTCATTTTATCATCCTACGGAGGGTGAAAGGCTGAGTCGACCTAGGCACTGCAGTAATTAGGGTGCAGCCTAGGGTGCAATGCATAATGAGCAACTCACGCCTAATCCTACATATCACACTGGCTTTCGTGATAAACACAACTCGTTTTTACGTCGTTGTGATAAACTAGGCTATATGGAAAAACCTTTATGTAAATATTTCTACCATGTTTCAGGAAGCTGACGATGCATTGTTTCGCACCATATTGAGTAACAAATGATGACCTGTCCTTTACACATATTTGTCTGAGCAGCTAGAAATATCATACTCACTACGAAAAAGAAACCACAATAAATTTCTCATCCCCAAAACTAGCGATCTTTATCATCAGAATGCTCTATAAGAACTTATACTGATGCGATTTTACAAACCAAACTTATATGTCGTTATCGTTATGTATAATTTATAACCACTGTATTTTATTGTATTGTAGCTGTGTATGAATTTTGTACACAGTTGTGTTTGACAACTGTTTTTAAAGAATAAAAGATGAGATGAGAACTGCCCGACGGTTGGATCTGATCTTGAAATCTCTCACGTCGCAGTCGTGCATGCTACCACTAGTCATAGAGGCCTTCAGATCACTTATGTTAACGTATGTTAGTCATAAATCCAGAAGTAGACTGCCACTACCCTCCGCCAGACCACGGTTACCTCCTCATAGCATCTACGCAGCATACACTGCCCTTCTGCCAGTACCGCTGACACTACACAGGCCTACGGAGAGGCACTGCAAATGTGTGTGAACGACTTACACCACAACGGCATGCTGCAGAAGACTGTCAAAAATTCATAGAATCGTAACAGACTGCAATCAAAACACACCACTGTTGAAAAGCAGACGTCGCATCTTCTCTCTTCCGATATTCATCTTCCTTTTTCGCTTCTTTCACCCTTCTCTCCTGTCTCAACTGCTTCTTCTTCTCTTCCTTCAGTTTCACGTCGATTTCCGATTTCCACTTTGTGAACGTCTGGCAACACAGCACAACGTTTTCACAGACCGTATAATAGGACCCACCCACGTAGTCAAAACAACAAGTTAACAAAATGATAGGAACATTAATTACGGTATTCCAGCCATATTAGTGACAACAATAATACTAATGTTTTTTTTCTGAAAATCAACACAACAGCAGACACAAAAAAAATGTTGAGATTTATGTGATCTCCAACAATCCTATGTTAATTTTTTAAAGTAAAGTAAAGTGTAAAGTAATCGTTGATTTGTATAGTGCATCATCGTAAACCACCTATGCGCTCAGGAATAGCAAGTGTTAGAGGGATCACACAGTTTTACTTGCCACCCACACGTTTATCCACAAATGGAATGAACCATCCTGCCTTTACTCCATAGGCACTCACCAGATAGCGCACCCGAGTGAGGTAGCAGTAGCACACATCCGAAGTTTTGTTAAGTTTGAGTAACAGTTCAACCGTTATTTTAAGTTTTTGAATTTCACAAAATAGTGTAGCAACACAATTAAGGTAAAATGGAAGACCCTGTAATAGTTACACAGAGAGTTTCTTCGGGAATCTGAGTGTAAAAGAATTTTGAAAATCGGTCAAAATTTGCCAAAGTTATGTTCAAAAGTCAAGTGTATTTTTAGACACACTGTAGTGTTGATCCTCTGCTTTAGATGTGAGACATAAAAACTGCACCATATACACGTATCACCCTTGCTTGCAAAAACTGCTTTATGTTCACTGCAACACGCAAACTCTAACATATGCAAGTGATGTCATCAATGAAAAATATTAACTAACTGTCCATCCAAGCATTTACCCACACCTCTACTAATAAATGGTTTCAGCATATAGTATAGCAATTAACAATCAATCAGTTGATTTTTGTTAAAATTATATATAAGAGTTTTTCAGTCGTTACCTTAGCAATTATTAGTTCCTACACATGTAATAACTGCATTCAAAAATAATGATTTATTTTGTCCAAGACTGCTGTCTTCTACGAGAAATATGCAGCAGTAAAACCTATCAAAAGCAGCAGATATGAGTATGAAGCATTTTACACATAAAAGCAATCGATCGTGTATTACCAGACTTGCTTCCTCTTTTTTCTGCTTTTTCTTTTCTTCTTCCATCTTTGCTTTTTCCGCCTCCTTACGTTTTTTCAATTCTTTTTCACTAATTACGCTGTCCTTATCTTTCTTCCAAACTTCATATGCCTTCTTTCCACTTTCTATTCTCTCCTCCTTCTCCTAAATGACCAAAACGCCGCTGTTAAGTACAGTGTCAGAAATTGCAACAAAAAAGACATAAGCATACAACACAATATATCAAATTTAGATAGCATAATTATCCAATAACAAACTGCAGTAATGAGCAGTGACGGTACCTGTGAACCATGTACGTTAGTTAGTTGGAGTTTAACGTCGATTTTCAGCACAAATATGGCTATATCAGAGACGAAAGGTTAAAGGTGGAGAGCTATCCCTATCCCTACCCAGTGAAGGAAGGCCAACGATATATTAACATTGACCCTGGCCACCTTCTTGTTCAGCAGCCACCCAAAAAGGGAAAGGGATCGAGAGGTTCATTTAAATTATTATGCTAGTGCCAACAACTATCACACCACAAGACAAAAGTAAATTAAATACGACAAAACGAACATGCATTCTTAACTATAAATACATATAAGATAAAATCAACACAAAAAACTAAAGCCAGGTTTAGTCGCCTCGCCTCGTACAACATCCAGTCTGGAAACGGAGTGAGAGTATTCTGGTAGAAAGGGAAGGGATAGAAAAGCAAGAAAAAAATTAAGCAGGTAAGAAAGGGAAAAAGGAAAAAGTAAAAGACACTAAAAGACAGAGGGTGGGGAAGTGAGGGAATAAGGAAAGAAGGGGGATTGCCCCGGGCCCAAACGGGACAATCATCCGACAATGCGAGCCATGTAAACCTTTGCAATAATTTTGGGGACAAGTTTCTCCCTAAATAAACAGATGTCGGCATTTTTCTGCATGTTGATATTTAGCAATATGTGTGTTTATAACTACGGCTAGTTTGTTGCTGTCGGCAAACTACCTTTCTATTCCTTTAATGTTTTGACACAGTTGAGTGGGTGACAGGAAAAGAATCCACCACATATAAAAACACTTTTTCCACAAATCCAAAGGTTTGCCTTTGGAAAATATGGCCTAACTTGAGTAATTGGTTCGATTTGGTCTGCTATACAAAAAGCAAAAGTAGCAGCAGCAGTTGTAGTAGGTCTACCATATAACAGCAGTATAGGCCAGCAATAGGATGTTGACATGGCAGCCGCAAACAGCAGGGGGGGGGATGGAGAGGAAACGAGGCAACAGTTAAGTTGTAACAACATCACATTATAAGCGACGATTATGTCAGCCAACATAGAAAAGAGTGTACGACACGGATTTACACTAAGGAACAACAGGAAAACACAGTACTGCAAATATTGGCAAGTTCTTTTAAGTTTTATGGAGGGTCAGAACGTCAGAGTACGTGTATTTTTGCCTTTCTACAATCAGAAGCGCTTCTGTGCAATAACCTTTGCTTTCTTTTCTTCCTGTTCTTTTTCTTTCATCGTATGTAGAGAAACGCGACGTTTGAACTGAATGTCGCGCTTTGCCAGCCACTCTCTAAACGTTGCGTCACGTATTTGATCTGTAGATTCAAAATTCATAGTTGCGGTGGACAGTGTTGACGAAGTGCCTTCCGGTTTCACGTAGCGCGGCTTCGGCTTGTAATAAACTGTCGTGCTTAACTTGCCCGAGCCAGAAGAAGGCCTAACACAATCCACCAACAATGTTTGATCATACCAGACAGTGCTAACAGCAACTCATACGACTCATATCCACAGCTGCAGAGATCACAAACGAGTCAGCGTAGCATTCACGTGATCACGTCATCCGACATAGATTATCATTATTCGCCCCGCGAAAGCAAGGGAGTATGTTTATACCAGCGTTGGTTTGTGTGTCTGTCTGTCTGTGACCACGATAACTAAAAAGATTGTAGACGGATTTGTACCACATTTTATGGGAAAGTTCCTAGGGCGAAAGGAAAGACCAAGTTATTGTTTCATTACGATTGGTAAAGGGGTGTGGAAGCAACTGTCAAGAAACTCCGTAAACCGGCGATTGTTTACATTTTATACTTCTAATAGTAGGTGTGGCAAGTGTTGCCAAGTGTTGGTGACAAAAAGACCCCAAATTTCGCTTTCGCTGGGAGTTGTACTCTCTCAGAGTACTTTCCATCTAGTTGCGAGATGCAGAAGATGCACTGTGATGAGTCGTCATTATTCATCTCAACCACCCCACAATCATGATTCATATAGTCTACAGCGTGAGCAAAAACCCATCTTGTTTCTCTTATGATGCTAATAATGCCTAATATGAAATAACGCAGTGGTTTTACTAATATTTTGACATATCTATGAACAAGCATATGTAATCAAATTGCTTTTAGTCTTTGGTTTTTTAGTATTCTATGGTACACTAGCAGAAACTGCGATGAGTCATTATCATCCAAAATAATATGTAAAATGACATGCCTTTAAAAATTTCAAATATTACATAGCAAGATTTTAAATTAACTCCTAAGCCACCATTTAGCAGAAGATTCCTTCAACATTTTCTTAGCATCTGACTCTTTATTTTCTCAAGATTAATTAGAATTTTATCATGTTAACTTACTTCACCAATGTGTCAGCTTGACATAAAGTATGACACCATATGCAAAATAGTTATTCAATAAAATATGTGGTAGTAGTCTAAATAGTATATCTTTGCATGATACTCATGCAATATACACTCAAATCTGATAAAAACAAGCTTTACTGGCACACATTTTAGCACAATTTGTTGACAAACCACTCAGGACTCAGGACATGCCTACTTGCAAGAAGGGATATTTTCTGAAGCAGAGAAGTAACTCCGGATGGAGGACGCCTTCACAGAAGTTGATAATAAAATTCAGACTTTGACAGTCAATTCAAATCTGCTTGATTGTCAGCCGGTATGTGACACAGACAGAAGTGGACACACTTTATAGCATCACATAAAATACAACAAGCCTGCAATCTAGACAGCAACTTTGCTCTTGTGCCACCACCTGGCAAAATCCACAAAACATACTCATATATCATACATCAAATGCAAACTATGAAAAACCTTTTAACTGTTGCTGATGCTGATGTCTCTGTTTTGGCTGGATCTATGTACCGCATCTTGCTTGACTCAGCTTGTGCCCCCTTAACAATTTCTATTGTTTCTTCTGATTTCTTCTGGTCTGACCGATATTCTACTTTCTTCTTGCTGCTAGAACACATTAGAACACACTGTATGCCAGTCCTAACCAGGGCCGCATTAAGGCTAGTTCGGGCCCGGGTGCTGTGTCAAATGCGGGCCCCTTACAGACGTATAACCATCTAACCACTCCCACCAATTGCAGGCCCCCAAAACTGCGGGCCCGGGTGCTGCAGCACCCCTAGCACCCCCTTAATGCGGCACTGGTCCTAACATTTAGCACCTAGCATTCTGCAACCGAGCACGTATACCAACCCCAGTCATGTTCTAGCGCCAAATTATCTTTCTCTAAAACAACAGCAAATAGTTTTAGTACTTTCATTAAAAAGTGTAGTCCGTGGTCTAGCTACGGTCTTAGAGGCCCGTGTTTAGCAGTAAGGCCGGAGCTATAAACACACCATCAATTAAATCCCACCAGCGGCATAGCCCAATAGACTTATGGGTTGGAACTGAGGGACTGAGTCACGGCCTGTAAATACACGTGGCACCTCGTTCCTCGTTTCTATGATTCGTCCCCCCCACTTTTTAAACCGTGGATACGTCCCTGCAGCCATAGAACGTTCCCAACCCTTAGCGGGTACTCACTGCACCGACCCACAAAGGTATGGCGGTGGCCAGGCTGAGTTAAGCTGGTTGTGTACCGAGATGGTTTACCCATCCAGATACTAATCAGGTCTGACGTAGAGCAACTTCACTGACCAACGCGCTACAACTACGCCACGCTACCGCCCATGACCTGACCATGACGAGTGAAGTTGAGTGCTTGTATGCGTGTGACCATGCAGAATTCTGAAGAGAGAAGACTGCTAAAAACTCATTATTTTAGTCTGTTTTTAATAATTACCGATTGCTGTTATCACCGTCGGTAAGTGTAGTTCAATTCTATTTCATTTGGCAGCTTTCCCCTCTCCTATTCGTTTATGGAATGCATCTACGTTTAATTTATAACACACAGACGACCGCTTTACGGCCATTATAGAGGTCCATCTGGGTTAGCCACTTAGCCGGTGACCCAGTACAAAGTATCCCCCTTGAAAGATCCGCCCGGAGGATTTATAATGCCAGTAAGAAATCGCCCCTCCCCCGTGAAGATGTCTCTCCCCCATTACAAAGTTTTTCCCCATGAAAATATCACCACGGCTGTATTACAGTAGCACTTACTGTTACTGTTACCGATTGCTGCTGACAGGCACTGACCTGCATATATATTCTTATCTGCACAGTAACGATAGTACCTGCATTTTACTTCCTTTTTATATATTAATTACTCGTTGTGCTTTCGTCAACGTAACGTTAATCTCTTCTCTAGGTCTTGGGGGCGACTTTGTCATGGCTCATGGCTGGGGCGACATTGCAAGTTGCAACGGTAGGGAGACTAGATTTCAGCAGTACAACAGCGAGGTCTTGGGAC
>Ga0209780_1002206_pt1 | contig 13660 bp, 7 predicted proteins | sample WorMetexBAHAMAS2_FD_187384 | JGI IMG/M metagenome (GOLD analysis project Ga0209780, IMG submission 187384) | Marine gutless worms symbiont microbial communities from Max Planck institute for Marine Microbiology, Germany - Inanidrilus exumae... | ecosystem: Host-associated > Annelida > Digestive... | reverse complement strand
TTACGGCAAAGTATCGATATCGGTATCGACGATACTTTTAAAGCCGGCATCGATATCGAATATCGGCGATACTTTTGGAAAATATCAATAACAACCCTGCCTATGATGGAGAGGGTGGGGTGGGAAGGCAAAGGGAATACTGATGTTTTGGTCTGTGCCTGGTAAATAGGTAAAGGTTTCTCATACTCGTTACTGAGCGTTGGACCTGAAGCTGATCCCGGTGTACAGGCAATTAGCCCGCAGGTGACTATAGACCATTTATAGGAAGTGATATATGGCCTGTCAATTCTGATAACTTTGAGTGAAATTTAAGGTCATTTATCTATGGCAAGTCTTGCCAAATGTGATTTTTTTATACAGTTGTGCAGCAGTTGACAAGATATCAACTGGCATAGTGCGTCACACGATCCTTCTGCGATAGCTGAGCTGCTTGTGTAACTTGTCCATTGATCAACCATTCTAAAGGTCTGAACTACCCACAGTGGTTAGTTTCATAACAGTATTACCACTGTTCATTATATTGGCAGTGTCAAAGAATTATACGGCAAAGGATCAGGAGTTGTAGTGTATAACAGTTATACATGTATTTTAGCAGTTACATCACATTTACTATTGAAGTTTATTTTTTTCTGTAAAAAAATTTTATTTACAGAAATTAGTAGTGACTGAATTTTGTAATTAATTATGTGCATCATATCGTAAGATGGAAGTCTTGATGCAGTATTGTTTTCAGTAATTAGAATTCATGTGTTGTTGTGTCAGAATGTGCAGTGTGTTGTAGTGATGCTGGCGTGAAACGACAGTTGGTCTCTGATGCCAGTCTGGTGGCTGTGCCTGATGTGTGCCTGCCACTTGATTGCTCTGAACATATTGCTCGTGGCAATTCCTCTGCCATTGTCTATGGAGTTGGCAGTTTGGAACTTTGTAGGAAGAAACTGTTGCCACTTCTTAACATGTCTTCATGTAAGACTGTCAGCTCATCGTCAGCCATAAACTGTGTAACTGGCGGTTTTCAGCGACCTTCTATCAGCTTCATCAACAGCAAATTCTATGCCTTTTCAGAGTTCTATTACACAATGGAAGACATACTGAGAATGGGTGGAAAATACAACAGTGTTCGATTTCAGCTTGCTGCACAGGTGTGTTTGCTGCATAGTGTGTACAGAACTTTACACTCCAAATTCGAATGGACGCTATTTGATATATCACTTCCTCTTGGTGTTCTGTAATAGCTAGCAACCTTTCTAGTTTGCACCTTTTCCGAGACATGACCACATTTACAGTGAGTGTACTTGATTTCCTGTCATCTTGTGTTTCAATAAGACACTTGAAATTACAAGCCACATATACATTCAGAGGCATGTGTAAGCATATAGTAGTTAATGTTTGCTATATTTCCTGAGGTATGGGACTTAGAAAGGTAATAAGCAGCAAAAGTGACCATTTAGGGTCACTCAAGGTCAATAGTATTGGTGCCATTTAATAGGCCACATACAGTTTACTATTAATCTTTCATCACAACCATAGTCTCTTCACTCTCTTGTCTCGCACCATTTCCGAGATGTTGCCACTTATTCCCAAAATTTAAAGATTTCACATTGGGGTAATCTGTCATGCATGCACTACTATTCCTCGCTATCAAACACACCAAATTTGAAGAACCTAGCTTAACCCACTCCAAAGATATGATGAGGGGGGAAAAATTTAAGGGGGATAGTTTATCACATGTCTAAGATATAGTGAGATATTAGTCAAAGATCACCAGTTCTAACTTACTCCACCTATATTTGGCGCCCTACAGAGATTTTTTGCATTAGAACACTGCATTATTGTACAGTGTTGTTTCTGTGATTCTGTGTTTGGTACAATACTAGCTTGTGACAGACAGACGTATGGACGGACAGACAGACACAAGGCACAGCATATACCACTCGGGCACAGTGCTGTGCAGTAAAAATGTACTGGTGACAGTCTTGCTGTCATGAAAGTGCTGCGCTGTCACTAAAGTGTCGTGATCTGGACATATTTGGTGATAAACATAATGCTTCTCTTATTTTGATGCTGTATGTTTATCAGCCACATGACAAGTTACTCTTACTGTCTTATGAAGACAGAAGTGTTAATAAGCTGGAATCAGTTCCTTTTCTCTTCACCACCCTCACTCCAATTTTTCTGTCTCTTGATTAATCTCCAATAATATATTGTTAACGTTGCAAGATAGAGACATAGTTGCAATCGAACACAAATAGGAAATCTTATGTGACCTATCGAATGGCACCATTGCCAATGACCTTGAAGGTCACTTTTGCTGTTTGAAATCTTTATCTCCAGTACCTGGTGAATCATAGCACAAATTTACTGACAGTGCTCCGCACGGTCCCTCTGCTTTAGCTGACCTTCTTGTTACAACTCCTTAGTGATTTGCCGTTAATTAATGATATGACGTTATATTATAAGTGAAAAATTTTGGACCACTCTGTAATTTGGCTTGTCCATGAAACACAATTCTTTGAATATTTGCTGATGATGTGTCATAACTGTCAAAGTGTTATTACTGTCATTGCTTATAGCACTGTGGTTATGAACAGGTTGACATAATTGTGTTGTATTTCACAAATTAATGGAAAAAGTACAGCAAGAAACGTGCACTTTTGTAGCTGCTTTATTACAAATTCGTTCACTTATCCTTGATATAAACATTATAAAAATATAATGCAGCTTGACAAGGTTATTGTGAAAATAAAAGGGTAAGTCTGTTGCATCACAGTGTACGTCAGGTATAAGAAGTAGATGATAATGAGTGAACACATTTTGATGTAATGGTTTGATTGCTGTGTTGTAGAATTATTGTGCAACAAACTGGTCTCTGATTGAAAAATGGCGAAGTACAACGGCATTTCCACGTGCTGATTATAACCGTTACAGGTGGCTGCAGGACACTGTCTCATTAAACTTCTAGAATACAGTACTCTTTATCATAGTGCTGTAGACAGATCGTCGTGTGCCAACAGCAGAGGCATGATAGAGCTGCTGTGGCCACGGGCTGTGCAGTAGCGCCAGCCCCGTGTTAATGGCGACTATTGCTGTTGGTGAGAAAGGGTAATTTGACCCCTACAGAGTTGACACCTCTCAACTGAGCGCCAAAATATTTGTCTCAGGTGATTACGTCAATAACCCCTACAGCTGTGCCAAAATTTGGTGCAATCCGTCCACGAGGGACTTCTGTGCAAATGGGTGAACAAACATCATGGTAGCTACATTGGCCAAATTATACCATTGAGCTTACCGGTGCAATGATACGATACGATATATTTACGTGCGTACAAAGCTGAAGAAAAGGCCAGCTTAGTCTAGTGCACGGCACAGAAACAAAAATTTTAAAAACTAGAAACAAAACCGATTAGCTCAGAAGAAAAGGTGCGGGCAAAAATCTGTGAAGGCAGTTTGGGTGGAAGAAGTGAAACTAAGGGGGTAGGATTTGTGAAACAGGTAGGTTTTAAGCCGGGAGTGAAAGAGAGAAGGAGTTATGGATGAGCGGAGTGGTGAAACAGAAGAGGAAGAAGTGGTGGCTGAAGGAATAGGTGAGTAGGAAATGAAGGAACTGGTACCAGAATGAGGTTGACAAAGAGATAAAAGGGAGTTGATTCCAGAGACAAGGTGAAGCATAACGAAAGTGGCGATGAGTAATTTTAAGAGAGGATGATGAAGGTGGCCGAGCAAGAGTAACGACGGATGAAGAGCGAACGCTACAAGAACATTGAACAGAGATGAGGTTATGAAGGTTGGCTAATTGTGAGAACTTTGTTGGTAAGAGAGAAGAGCTTGTGTTCGATGTGTTCATTGATTCTGAACCAGTAGAGAGAGCATAGGATGGGAGTGATATGGCAGGACTTTGGAGCTTTAACGACAGTATGAGCAAGAGAGTTCTAGATCTACTGGAGACGGGATAATTGAGAATTAGGGAGTTTATAGTAGAGAGAATTACAATAGTCAAGTTTGGAGTGAACGATGGAGGTAACTATTTTACAGGCAGTTGAGGAATCGAGCTAAGGCCAGATAGAGCGAATCTGACAAATGTTATAGTAACAGGCTTTGGAGATATATGTAATTTGGTCAGAGAAGGTAAGATGTTGTCACAGGCAGTGCACTAGCGCTGCAATGTTGTAAGGCCCATTCAAAAATCAATAGGAAAATGGAAAATTCGACCCCCTGTAAATCGTAACCCCTGAAAATTTCATTTTGAAACTTGGCATACGTGATTACGTTGAGAACATCACCCACTAAAGAAATTTTCATGTACATCGCTTCATTGAGGGCTTCTCCACAAAATAGTTGAATATAACTCTTTTGTGACTTTTTTCCTGTCCTGTCCTTTTTTTCTCATTCCAACGCCCAGCTCGAACCGCGCGACCGATTTTCGCGGTTTATGGCTCAAATGACGTGGTTCAGCCCAAGGATGGTCTTTTTTGGGGTTAGGATGATGAGTGACATCATTTGGGAGGAAATGTGCCCCAAAAACTCCCCAAAAGGGGCGTGAATAGGCATTTTTAAGCTCAAACTAGCATAATATTGAAACTTACATATCTCGGCCTCAGTTCGAGCGATTTCGACGAAATTTGGCACAGTGATGCAGTATGACCCTCTTGACCGTTCCGACCGATAAAAATTTCAACTTTTGAAAACCCACTATGGCGACGGCTGCCATCTTGAGACATTGAAAAATCAACATATCTCGGCCGTGGTTCTTGGCCATTCCGATCGTTAAAAATCTGAAATGTCAAAAATCAAAGATGGCGGCGGCCGCCATCTTGAATAATAAAAAATCACCATATGTTGGCCTTAGTCGAAATTTGGCACAGTGAAGTAGTTTGACCTTCTTGGCGTGTCCGACCGTTAAAAATTTTTAATTTTTAAAATGCAAGATAACGGCGGCCGCCATTTTGAAAAATCCAGGATCTTGAGGATTTCAGATTCAGAAGCAGGTGTGAAAGAGGAAAAAAGGGAGGTGTTATAGGAGAAGTGGGTGAGTGTGGAGATGATGTAGTGGGGTTGCTATAAACAGACAGACGAAGGTGGGATATTTTGTCTGTGAAGAAGGAAGCAAAAGCTGTTGGCGAGAGAGATACCTGGAGTAGAGGAAGGTAACGGTGAAGAGGATTTACGGTGTAAGTTTGTTTACGGTTTGATAGAGGTGCTTGGGGCTGTGAGAGGATGACGAGATAAGGTTGGAGTAGAATTGCGCCTCTGAAGTTACGACCCTATGGCGCTATACAAATATCTTTATTATTATTAAGTGTTTTTTTTGGATGCGAGAATGAAGTTGTGGTACTGGTTGTGCAAGGACTTGAAAGTGGACCAGTCGAGAGCAAAGTGGGTGCGTTTTCAGAGGTTCTCATCATGGCGGACAGAGGATCTGAAGGCACGTAAGGTAGAGGTGAACCAAGGATTGGATTTGGATTGACGCCTGGAGAATGATGAAAGATGAATGTTGAAGTCGCCGGTGATGAATTCGTGAGGCGTGGTAGCAGCAAAAGAAAGAAAAGAATTAAATTCTTCGAGAAATATGGAGAATGGTTCAGTAAAGGTGGATGATGAAGGAGGGCGGTAGATGTTAAATATGGTTATCTTAGAACGTGAAAGCTGGAGGGTAATGGAAGACAATTCAAAAGTTGAGAAATCAGGAATAGAGCTAGATAGCTGTGTGAAAGGTTGACTGATGAGAAAGCCGGTGCCACCGCCGGAGGATGAGTTGTTACCAGAGTGTTTGTGCGGGACACTGAGTAAGGTGTAGTTGGGAGGGGTGCAGTTGAGAAGTTCAGCAGAAGTGGTAGCAGGTTTCAGTTAAGCCAAAGAAGTCAAGATTGTGAGCATCACTGAGATCACAGATGGCAGCAGAATGGAGAGGATGAAGAATGGACCCGATGTTGAGGGTGCAGATAGAGAAATTAGTTTTATTTACTTCCATGTGATTTTGATTTAGTTCAATGTGGCCAGAAAGCAAAAGAAAGACAAGTAGAAATGGACTATGGGAGGTAAGAGTACGTGAGTGAGGCAACAGGAGGCAGACAGCAGACGGAATGTAGTTAAGGTGACAGAACTGTTGACGTACGGTAAGGTGTGTCATCGGGTGCGGATGGTGGAAAGGACTGGAGAGTGAGGTGCGGGAACGATGGAGGAATGATGAGATAACGACTAAAACAAGAGAAAAGTACAGAGGATGCATGATAAGTAGGTGAGCAGAGAAAACTGAGAACGCAGTCTGCAGATAAAGGTAAAAGATAAAGGTTGGATTCTTCTATGGCGCTACTTACAACCGTGCTGTACAATCGTAGGAAGTGGCAGTTGATTGGCAAGAGCCAATGGTGCGGGAGCGCAAATGCTGCAGCTACAACACACACCACCGCCCCAATCAACCACACCAGGCCTTCACCCCGTACGCATTCACCAGATGACGCCGCCCATGCGAGGAAGCAAACATCCAATTACAGCCTACTACTCAGTTTATCGACCTCGAAAGGATGAAAGGCTGAGTCGACCTGTTTAGCTGGTTACATACCGAAATAAAGTGCCGCCTCCGGGAGTCGAATCCGGACACGTCACCCATCCCAGTACTAACCGGGCTCGTCGTAGAGTAACTTCGTTGATACGACCAACGCTGTTAACACTACGCCACACCACCAACCAGAAAGTCATTAACAAAGTGAGACATTCTTTGGACGTGTGCGCATGTCATTGTGTGATAAACCCAAGTTTTCTTTAGGCAGCACGTCGGCTTTTGCTGTGTGAAACGATGCACTAGAGACCACTGGCGTTGGGGACATCAAAAACCTGGTTTGTGTGATAGTTGTGTTAGCATGGAGTGACACGGGTAAGCTGTGCAAAAACGGCTGAACCAATAGAGATGCTGTTAGTGAGACTGACTCATGGGGGTCCAGACTCCCCCCACAGGAAGGGGCAGTTTTGTGGGGACATGTGCTGGCTTATTATAACATACCTACCACAGGCAAATGAGCATGCCCAGTGCACGCAACAGACAATGGCATTTGTCACTATGAGGGTTTTCAATTATTACTTTGGACCTGTTTCATTTTTGAATGCCGCAATTTGTGTCATATTGTCTGGAGATGAAGTGTTTATTATGTTAACAGACTGCAGTGCTTTAAGTCGGCGTGGATGATGGCTATACTGCATGATGCTCTTGGCTTTCCACTCAACTATCATTGGCTGACATCTGCTCAAACTGTCAACGGTCATCAGGTGCATTGGTCCCTCGGAGCACTGCTATACAAAACCAAATATTTTCCACTCAGGTATTAACTTTATATAGTATACAAACGTACTGTAAGGTCTGTAAACGTGTTGTTATTGGACATTTGTAGCTTTTGCCTCTCAGGAAGCATTGATAACTACTACAGTGCTTCTGTTGCAACATTTTTGTTTGGAGTCACTTAATGTTGACTTAGATTTGCTGTAAAGTCGGTGAAATTCATTAGTTTATTACCACTGTTTCTACTCTTGCTGCTGCCACTAATGCTGCTGGTTTCAGTTTCTGTTTAACTGACCTTCTGTCCTGGACTTATTACAGGTTGGATTAGATTTGTAGGTAATTGGAGTTAGTTTTTTACCGGCTGGTTGCCTGTTTTGTCTGCAGTAGCATAGCCTTGGACGTAGCAGTCGTGGTGGCCGCTAGAGGGAGGACGCCTGGCAGTGGAAGCTGTCTTATGTATCGTGTATAATGAGATAATACAGCAAGTGATGTGGAATATCCCTTGAAACTTACTTCAAATTCGTTTACAATTACAGACTATGTCGTATTTGTGAAATAACTAAATAACCCCTATATAACTTTGTAGGCTCTGTCACTCCTGACAGACTTTTGGACTGTGATAGTATCAGTATGATATGTTATTGCAGTAGATTCACTTAATCCATTCCAAGAGCACTACTGCGACAACATGTAGTGCCTGACCAAAATTTGCTTTTCATTTTCAGCTCCAAAAATGATGATTTTGATGGTTTGATTATTTTAAACATACAATGCTATGCCATCATTATCTGTCCATCCATCACAATCCATTGTTCTATCAAAATGGCTAAACATAATCATGCAGACAATGCCGTATGATAGACCAATGACTAGTTTTTTGATACCTAATGCCTTGATGAAATTCTAATGATATTACCAATTAGAAAAACAAAAACTGGCTTCTTTTTGTCTACTTTGTAAAAGCCGCTGCTTTTAAACAGCAAATATAAAAATTTTATCTGCAAATTCTAAGAACAGAAGCTAGCTTTTACATTTATGACAGGCCGCTGACTAAAATAAATGTGATGACTAACTTATGATGGCAGCCGTTTGCCATCTTCGATTTCTAAAAGTTAGAAATTTTACCATCCGGTACAGCTTAATGGACCAATACTGTACCAAATTCGTGCCGATCAGTCGAACCGTTCCGGAGATATGGTTGTTTTTTGATTTTTCAAGATGGCGTTTGTCCGCCATCTTGGAATTTTTAAAATATGCCGGTCCGATTTGGAGGGGCAATATGCATCATCTTATCACATTTCGCGCCGATCAGTCAAGCCGTTTTGGAGATATGTCCTTTTTTCGATTTTTAAAGTTAAGATTGCAGCCATCCGCCATCTTGGATTTTTAAAAGTTTGAAATTTTAACTACCAGTGTGGTGCGGAGGCCAAATGTGTATCACCGTGCCAAAATTTGTGCTGATCGGTCATACCGTTTCGGAGATATGGCCATTTTTGATTTTTCAAAATGGCGGTTATCCGCCACTTAGGATTTTTATAAGTTGCAAATTTTAACTTTTGGTGCGATTCGGAGGCCCAGTATGCGTCACTGTGGCAAATTTCGTGCCGATCGGTAAAATTGTGAGGAGATATGGCCAATTTGCGATTTTACAAGATGGCGGCCGTCCTCCATCTTGGATTTGTTTTATGCGTGTTTGGACCACCCACGAAGAGTACTTGGTGGTCTTTGTAACAGTGCAAAATTTAGTTGGAATTGGTGCAGTAATTTTGATAATATGCAAGTTTTAATATTTTGCAAATATGCCTATTAACGCCCCCAAAATAGGGGATTTTCGGGGGATTTGACCCCAAAATGGGGAGAAGTGTGAACGAGACCCCAAAAGGCACTTCCTTGTGCGGATGCATGACGTATAGATCATCAAAATCGGCCCACTGGTGCAGGCTCATCATAATCCATTCAAGGTTTTTGAAGCCCATGGGGTCGAAATTTGCCCATTTTTATTTTATCAGCTATTGGCTTTTAAAACAGCTTGTCACGGCTTGTACGGTGGTCAGGGTCACATGATCTGTTTTTTAAATTTTTCCCTAATCATATCTTTGGAAATGGTGAAACTAGGCACTTTAAATTTCGTTTGCTGATTGATACACAGGAGTACTAGTGCATGCGTGATATATTTCCCCTGACAGGGAAGTGTGATGTGTCACGTGACCTCTTTAAATTTTGGTGCAAGATAAGAGACATAGTTGCAATAGAACACTAATAGTAAATCGTATATGGTCTATTGAATGGCACCATTGTCAATACCCTTTAATAACCTTGAAGGTCACTTTTGCATACCTCGTGAAACATAGCACGAAATTATTAACTCAAGTATGTGTCTGTCTTGCATATTCCAAAGTTAGTCGTGTTGATAACTTAATGCTTACTGTACAATGTACCTGCGTTGTTGAGAGATTGTTGACGTTTGCCAGTGAAACCAGATAACAGGCTTCATGATGTGGTCTCATTCATTAGACAGGCGAAACTGTAATGTTGGTCTTACGGTGTGTGTAACACAGAGATATAGAGAGACGCAAGAGCCGAGATGAGCAGGATCATGTGCCGTGGCTTTCTCAAGTGGACAACAATTACCAGCTGTTGGTGTTGTGTCTGTTTGTCGTGCTCCTCAGTTGTGTTATTTGTGTGCGTTCTACGTGGCGGACTGCGTCAGCACTGCACCGCGTTCCAACGATGTCTTACTACATGACAGATGCGGATTCCACTCCTAGCTCAGTTCATGTCCATAAATGTCGTTCATATTCACAGTTGTCACGTAGTTGGTACAGCTCTGGACCCTCCTAGCACATTCGCCTCTCTGACCATCATGGAAACAAACTGTACTTGCATTATGTATAACGGTGATTGTACATAGATATCGTAATATTTATGGATGACAAATAGGAAATTGTATGTGGCCTATCGAATGGCACCATTGCCAATGCCCTTAAATGACCTTGAGGGTCACTTTGCTGTTTGAAACCTGTATAACTCCCATACCTCATAAAATACAGCACGAATTTAGTAACATAGCGCGGCCCCTCTGTGATAGCTGAGCTTCTTGTTAAGTTATAGCGAGATAATGGTCGAAAATCGCCGATCCGTTGGGGGTAATTCCGTTGGCATTTCGCCGACATCTTTGGCATCAGTTAACTACAGCTTATCAGCTATCGTATGGCGTTGTTTGCATAATCATAGGTCCAACCGTTTTGGTACAATAACGGCGTGTGACACAGACGGACGGACAGGTCGCCGGAGCCATCCGCTAAACCGTTGTCGTTGTATGATACTGTCATGATGCCAGCAAAAACGAACGTCTCTCTCCAAAGTATTAGGCAATGTTGCTAGTAAAAGACGACAATGAAGGATAGCATCACGATTAGTCAAAGTGAGCTTAAACAGTCCTTCAAGTCTGTGACCGCTCTTAAACATGAAACAAAAACAAGCAACGGTAAGAGGCAAGTGTAAATGACCGATAAGCTGTCTAAGTTGTAGTAAGTGTCATGCCGTTAGTGGCTCAAGCCGCTTAGCCAGCCGTTAAGAGGTCCAGCCGCCGCCAGCCGATAGTTAGCGGTTTAACGACTCAAGTCGTAAAGCCAGCCATTAAGACGCCAAGCCAGCTGCTAACGCCTTAGCGGCTGGCTCCAGGGACTACTCTGACACCCAGCAAGCAGCATTCAAGCGAAATTCGTGTCACGTGCTAACAGTGGCCCAACCACCCGAAACCATGTCATTTTCGATATTTTATATCGCGTTTCACATCTTCGTAGTAGGTGGAGACAGAGACTTCAAATTTGGTAGTTAGGTTGATCATAGCAAGTGCTAGCCCACATGTGGCAAACCACACCTGAAAGGGGCTCGACTAGTAGGTCACGTGAACCATTTAAATTTTGGTGGGCACTAACCATATCTCGAACGGCTGCAGCTATAGTCGTCAAATTTTGTACCGGGGTAGGCTATGTTAAGTCCCAGCGTACGGATAACATATCACCATTCAAAGGGGACGTGGTCAGGGTCACGTGATCCATTTTTAATTTTGGGCCCAATGATATCTCTGGAACGGCTGAAGCTAGAGTCGTCAAATTTTGTACACAGACTATATCGAGTCTCAGCTTTCGGATGACAAACTAAATGGACGTGGTCAGGGTCACTGACCCGTGTTTTAATTTTGCCCCATGCACTCATCTTTATAATTGATGAAGCTAGGTACTTCAAATTTCCTGTGCTGTTTGATACGGAGCAGTACTATATAGTGCAGTCTAAACAGCTTGTGCGTCAGTAAATAAGTAAGCAGTTGTGTTACCTGTCGAGTAAGCCGGTGAGAAACGCTCTCTTCTAGGCTATATTGTAGTGTGTCTCCACATACACATCAACCCGTATAGTCTTACAGCTGAATATATCTGCTGATTGCTGAAGTTGATCCGATCTGTCGAATCGACTGCTCCAATAAATACTTGTAGACGTAAATAATAACAGAAGTTGGCTTCTCCACTGTGCGCTCCGCGGCTCCGCCTATTGTTACTGACCGAATAGCGTGGTCTGTTAATTGGTCTGTCACCTAGTGAGCCCGGCAAAAACGGCTGAAGCGATAGAGATGCCGTGTGCGTCGAGGACTCTGATGGGCCCAGGGAAACACCTTGTAGCCGTAGACAATAACAGAATTAGGCTTCTCCACTGTGCGCTCCGCTTATTGTTACCGACCGAGTAAGCGTGGTCACTGGTCTGTCAGTCGGTCTGTCACGTAGTGAGCCCTACAAAAACGACTGAAGCGATCGAGATGCCGTTTGCGTCGACGACGTTTGTGGGCTCAGGGAAACACCTGTTGCATATAGCGGACCGCTTTGGGCGAATACTGTATTGCGTTCATTCAACATAATACAGCCTTTCTAGTTTCTTTTTGTTTTATTCTTAGGATAGCGCGCCGCCCAGCCCACACTTGTCGATGGATTCTTAACGATCTATACGTCATAACGGTCATATGATGTTTCCGAGCAAAGCTGTACCTTTTGCAGGTCGCTTTGATCTGCTTCCCATTTGGGGGTCAAATCCCAAAACCCATTTTGGGGGTGTGATACGTGAATAGCCATTTTCAAGCCTATTAGGAACATGCTGTGGACGTAGATAGGGCCTAGAACGCATTCATCAACTTATATACCATATACCAACTGACATTAATTGGTAAGAAAAGGTGGCAGTGGCAGTAAATGCAAGCTGTTCTACATTACATTGTGTAAGTAGAGTTGCCACGGTAGAAACTGCATAATGTTTGGCAATCGTCGGGTTAGGAATTGACACGTTAATTGCCAACATAGTTGAATATTCAACTCGGTGGCTTTCACTAGGGATGAGCGCGTGTACGTGGACACGATAACAAATCGTATACACGTTTACAAAACTACACGATATACACAAATATGGCTGCAATTGCGAAATTGGGTGCTTATGAATTAAAAATTTACTGCAGTTGATAACACAACGTCAACGTGAGATTTTTGCGACATAACGCAAAACTGAATGAACTTCATTCGAGACTGTAGCTCACTTTACAGCTCACAGGCTTAATTGTGTGTCGCTTAAGAAAATCTAATTGGAATATAACCTAACTTAAGTTAACTAGCCGCCATATTCTTGCAAACGTTTATTAACCAACGTTGGAAAACGTTTACAAGTTTCGTCTACACATTTACAAAATTATACGATAGGCGCATCCCTAGCTTTTACCTGCGGTCACGTGGTTAGTGAATGTTTACTTTATAATTCGTGATTGTTAATAGAAGATGGTTGTAGATTGATTGGTGTATATAGTTAATTCAAATACGACCAGTAGCCGTTAAAATGATGTAGTGAATTACAGAACAATGTCACGCATAAGCGATTAATTTTGTTGTCATATGAGTTATGTTATTACAGTCATATACTAATGGGAAATACAATTCAGTCGAATTTAGACGACACAGGTGAGCTGCCCGGAAGTGGTTATGTTTAAAATGCGGGGATGCGGGTGTGACAACTGGTATATTGCGGGGTGAAAGTGCGGGGGTTAACCAGACGCGAATCCATAAGTTTCGGTTAGGGGACGGGACCAGACAGGGACGGGACCGTGACAGCGGGTTTGCGCGGCCGAAGGTCGCGAGGGTCATAGGCCGCGGGTATCGCGTGGCCGAAGGGATGGGGTGTGGGGAGGAGTGTCCTCTCCCAGGTGGGGATGGAGTCGTCATTATCAGCAACAGAATGAGCAGCTATCCGGTTAGTTTACCACGGGAAACCCTCAACAATCTTTCCCTCTCCCGCGGGAATCCCTCAACAACATTTCCCTCACCCGTGGGTTCCCTCAATATTTATTTCCCTTCCCGCGGG
>Ga0209780_1002205_pt1 | contig 13664 bp, 5 predicted proteins | sample WorMetexBAHAMAS2_FD_187384 | JGI IMG/M metagenome (GOLD analysis project Ga0209780, IMG submission 187384) | Marine gutless worms symbiont microbial communities from Max Planck institute for Marine Microbiology, Germany - Inanidrilus exumae... | ecosystem: Host-associated > Annelida > Digestive... | reverse complement strand
CCGTTCAGGGGTTTCGGAACCCCAGGGGGTCAAAATTTGGCCTTTCCCATTACTTTGGCTAGTCGCTTTTACAACAGCTTGTACTACCGTACAAGCCGTGATATGTCCAAACAGTGAAAGACGTCTTATTTTGACGATGTAGGAAAGTGGTTGGAAGATTAAACTAAAACCAAGTGTCATTACGTAAGACACTTCTAGTGCATTTGCATCATCAGTCGAGTTCTAACAGATGCATCTTCAGATCCCATCAAAACTGGTCTTGCTTAACTGCTACAACACTCCGTCAGTGGCGACTGGCTCATGATAGTGTGGTTAAGTTTGAAGTAGTGAAAATAGATCTTGTGTTCAGCGTTGTAGGAGCTAGTTGTCTTATGTAGAGAACTTATATTTTGGTTGGCAGAATCGAATGGCGGAAAGCATGAAATTGTTCGATTCAATCTGCAACAACCGCTGGTTCATCGACACGTCTGTTATTCTGTTTCTGAACAAGAAAGACTTGTTTGCCGACAAAATTCGCACGTCGCCGCTTGCCATCTGCTTCCCAGAGTACAGAGGTACGGGCTGCTTATTGATGCGATGCGTATGATCCATTGTTCATGGTGTATATGATACAATCGTGTGCCTTTGTCACCCGACACTGTTGGTAAAGGCATTGTTTTTAGGCTGTCCCATTCCATTCATCTGGTCAGATATTGCTACCATGATATCTCATGAATGGCTTAAACAGTTTTGATGAAACTGACTAGGAATATTCAGTAGCCCCTACGGATGACCTGAGTATTCTGAAGGTCAAGGTCATAACTTGGTTCCAGTATGTGTTGGCAAAGGCATGTGTAGATGCATCGACGTCCATTGTCCAGTTAGCAAACTTTTTTGTTGTTCATCCATCATTTGAGTTATTATAGACTCGAAGAGCCTATATTGGAAATACAAAAACGGTCTTCACGCAATCGGAAACAGCTCCGTCGAACGTGAACCGATTTGGATGAAATTTGGAACAGTGTGAGCCAAATGTGGGGGCTGGCCCTAGCAGATTTTGGGCGCAATCCGTGCAGTAGCGACAGTTTGAGAGGGATCTTTTAAGAAAAACGCAAAAATATCTCACAAAATTTTCAGGTGTTGTGACTCCGCAATGATTACAGATCGCCAGAAATTCACTTCCAAATGGTCCCTGTACGAGATGTCTAGGTTCCATTTTTACCCTTAGAATTGATTCAAAGTCTTTCCTTGGGCTGTACATTCTGTACAAGAAAGGTACCTACCCAAATTTTCAGCACTGTTCGATTTCTGAAAATATGTATTAAAACCAACAGAAAGGCAGTGCTGGTGCTGGCGATATTTTGAAGAAAAGCAGACTGAATTGGAAACTGAAAATAAGTAACACGACATATTATGCTGGCATCACTCAGTTACAGGCACGTGACACTGGGTATCATCGAATGCAGGAAGTAAACCGCTTGTGCATCAGTAAATAAGTATAAACAGCTGTGTTAATTTTACGTTGTAGTATATTTTGTCGTGGATGTATGTCTGCTTTTGTTTTATGTGTGCTTCAGTTTTTTAGTACTAAGCCAAAAGTTTGGCTAGGAAGATCGTCTTCGAAATGACCTGTTTTGTGTTGGGTGGGGCGTTAATTCTTAGCTCGGCCAATCAAGCTGTATATGTTGGTGTGTGTCAGGTCGTAATACATATGACGAGGCAGGTGCGTACATCCGAACACGATTTGAAAGTCTGAACCGCAACAGCGCCGCAAAGGACGTCTACACGCATTTCACTTGTGCCACGGACACGAGCAACGTTAAGTTTGTCATGGACGCAGTTACCGACATTATCATTAAGAACAATCTGAAAGACTGCGGCCTTTTTTAGTGGTTGATGCTTTGTTGTGCTATGTCAACTGTGAATCCTATTTCGTTAATTTTTATCGAGTTACTGTCTGCTGCTTGGTTTTGCGCGAAATAGCTGAGATTTTTATGGCTTTGACATTCGACTGTGTCGGCTAAGGCTTTATGTTCTTAGGCTTTGTTTGTCAAGTCATATATTGTTACCACGATGTCTCACGAACGGCTGGAACAGTTTGATAAAGCTAGTCCCTACGGATGACCTGAGTAGATTCTGAAGGTCAAAAGTCAAGGTCACAGCAAGCCGTCAAGTCATGTCTTCTGAACACCACGTCTCATGAACTACTTGAGCAATCTCGATAGAATTTACAAGGAAAAAGAACCACTAGTCCCTACTGATGACCTGGTTGGATGTTGAAGGTCAAAAGTCAAGGTCACAGCTTGGTTTAGTTATATGGTGGCAAAGTCATCCATGTCGATGCTGGGGTGTCATCTTCCAGTTTGTGTTGTTTCTGTTCTTGAAAACTGATATCAGAAGCTGTTCTTGCCATTGGTAGTGAATGACCAAGTGTAACATTCAGTTGAGTACTCATTTCAATACTCGCTCCAATACTCCCAGCCTTATTGGCTGGATTTTCTGTCTGCAAGCCAATTTGGACGCAGCTATAGCGTAAATGTGCATACTTGAAGTAACAAAAAATGCTGTGCAGTAAGTGAGACATAACCAGTATATCGTAACGATAATTGCATCGTGAAAATTCAAGGGCTGCTCAGTTTTATTTTATTTATTTTGAGGCGATGGTTTCGGCTACCGCTAGGGAAGAAACAGCGAGTTCTGCGTAACAGTGGGCCCTGTTACCAGGACTGCTGGCATACTGACCGAAGGGTCATATGCTGACTTAATTGGGTCTCAGCACCCTCGCTGGCTAAAAGTGCCACAAATGTGGGGGGGGTGAGCTTCCTTTGCAAATCTTTAGGCCGACTCGGTCTACTCCTTTGAGTCGACCTAATAAATTGGGTCTCAAATGTCCGTCCATACATCCGTCCGTCCACAAAAAGTTTCTTCGATTTCAATGAGATTTGTTATGTGGGTAGAGGTCGATGAGTGATGCATGACGGCATGCAGTATGACCCGATTTAAGGTCAAGCAAGGTCAATGTCACGAGCCCTTGAAAGTCGGAAATTCGGCCATTTTCAACGGCTATCTTTTCCCCCATTTATAAGGGGGGCTGGCAAATGACTATGGATTCTTAAATTACAGCACAATACCTACAGCTTATTGGGGCCATATTTTCGATTTTTGTCCTAGTTTTTGTTTCACATGACTTTGAAGTTGGCAGTAAGTAGAAGTCGACCGTCAGCCCCATATGGGGCTAATTTTCTTCCTTTTTTCAGTTGTAATTGCTATTTCCTAAAACCCAGCCTGTGCTTTAAAATCTGCCCGACCCAGTCAGTGAGCAGTGGATGGTCATTTCAGCTCCAAACTGCCGAGAGGACTCCATATTTTATTAGACTTTGCAGCCGCATTGTCTTGTGTTAACGATTTCGCTTGATTTTGTTCGTTTTTTGGTGATATTTATTTTTCAGTTCTGAAGTACCGAGTGTTTTATTTTGTTTGAAATGGTGGTGTAATTTATCTCAAGACTGAGTTCTTTACAATTTAGAACTGATTGGTGTTGTTGCCGTCATCAGTACGACTGTCATTTTATGATGACGGTGAACATTCTGCCGAGAATGTTGTGTTTTCGGTTTGATGGATCAGCGAGTGACAAATTATTGCAGCATATGTAGTGAGTTAGTGGAGTTGTATGACAGTACGTGTATACCATTGGCAACTGTTCGTATGCGGGTTTTTCAATATGTTTCGTGACGTACATTCATAAAATGCTATCTTATAGACTACTCTCAGTGTTATTTTCCTGTTAGATATGCAGTTGTAAAGTTTTGTTACTCGTCCACATTGCATGGCAGACAGGTCTTTAGTTTCATTTCACAATGCTTTCGTCACCAATTCTTGCAGCTAGTTAGCTTTCTCATCATCGGCAGAGTGCGGAGTGGAGTCTTTGTTAGTGACTAGGACTCAATGTCTGACGGCATATTCACCATGTCCAATTTCAGCCAGCCAAAGCTTTTTGTCTGTGTTTTGAACTAATAGAAATCACTTTCAGCTAGATGTAAACTGTATAACAGATGACATGAAACCACTTTCCAACATATTTTTATTTGGTGTATCACCTGTGAGCCTTTATTATTATTTATTATAAAATCGTACACGAAGTACAAATATGGCATAAACCATAAAAACATCACACATCAAAAGATACAAATGGAGTCAACAACATTTTTTGTGCTGCCAAAGCTTAATACGTTTTTGAACTATTGCAGCCTTTGTAGCTGCTAAACTGTAGTTTTTCACACGAGTCACATGAATGCACCTGTTTGCTTACTCAAAAATGTTGGTATGTCGTAGCATGATATATTAACGTGACTTCTACAACAGTTTACATTTAGCTTTTGTTTCCTACAACACGGCAACAGTCCTGAAACTTATTGAACAACTGTCATATATGTATGTCTCCTGAGAGTGTATATATGTATGTGTGTCTGTCTCTGTATTATGGAAGCACAAAAAATAGACTGTTGGCCATTATTTTACCAAATTCCAACCAGTTCTCCAATTTTTTCGCGTTTTGACTCAGCAGTAATTTTGTGGTGTAGTCGTTAAAGACATCACATTGTAAATATATCGGACACTACCGTATGAGATATTTGACATCTTTTGACCTGACAGCCAACAGACCAGTTTTTTGTGACACCCTGTACTGATACCCATTACTGCCACTGTATAGCCATGTCTGTTCATACATATTAAGGGTATTTTGTGCCCAGCCTATTTGAGCCGGACCGGATTGTTTCTGACAGACTGTTCCAGTGTGAACGGCCACTGACTGAGATCGCTTGTTTGTCATACATACAAAAAGGCGGCCAGGGTTGAGGTTAATATATCGCTGGCCTTCCTTCACTGGGTAGAGATGGCTCTCCACCCTTGACCTTTTGTCTCTGATATAGCCATATTTGTGCTGAAAGGGGACGTTAAACTCGAACTAACTAAATAACTAACTGTCATACTTGGTGTTTGTGTGTGGTCTATCATAGTCAGTAACAGAGCCATTGATGGAAGGGATTGTTGCCGACGGGTGATAGGATCTGACAGATGTACGAAGGATAGCAGTGCGTGTGGACAAGAAACATGAGCAAGGATATATTTGAACTTGATAGACAATGGGGTGCCAGTGCTATTGCTTAGATGCTGGCCTGACATGGTCCCAAGACGGGCTGAGCAGCGGCATTCTGAGCACGCTGCAGCGCGGCAATAGTTGACCAAGGAAATCGTGAGAGGATGGAGTTGCAGTAATGTATTATTTGTCTGTCTGCCTCTAAACCTAAATCAACTTCAGTCACTATGTATTCTTCAGCAATTGTGTGTTGGTTGTTTGTTCGTTATTGCGGGCAGGGGTTCAGCCTGCTCTGGACCCAAGTGCTGAGACCTTATGTAGGTCCAATGTGTTAGTTCAGGAGAGGAGGGGAATTGGTTGGTGTATGCGAGTGTATGTGTGACGTGCAGGGTGAAGGAGGGTTAAGTAGGAGTGAACAGATCATCAGATATTTTTGTAGCGCACCCCCTCTAGGCGTGGTCGTATCAGTGGCCTTAATGACATGTTGCATGCGTTTTTAATATTCAGCATTATGTACTTATCCAGTGCCTTTCCTTGGTCATATTTTGAGGAAAGACATTACAATTACTTTATCCATACAGTGATGTAGCCAAGGAGTTATAAAATACACACCACTTACAGCCAGAAAGAACCATGCAGACGAACCTTATGCTTATTCACTTGTTTAAAAATTTGATCGTTTGAGTTGGCTTTCGTGCATGCAGAAATAATGTTGAGCCTGAAACTACTGGCAATAACTGTCCGGGCTGTTACTCATTCAAATCTCAATGTCTTATTGGACATAAAACAAAGTGTCGCCCTAACGTGATGTAACCGTACTGGCCCGCCGTGCAGTGTTGGCCGCTTGACTGCCCACGCGCCCAGCTCGGCAGCGGCCGACCACCTACTCGCCCGGCGGCCGGCCGGCCCGCCCGCCGACAGCGTTACAGACGCCAGGCAGCAAAACAATACTGACCCATTAGGCGGGCCAGTAAATATGCTAGCTTTAGCTTATGTGAATATTGCACATCAATTTGAGTGCATGTACCATACTGTGCTGTAGCTATAAATCATGGTATTTAACATTAAGCTTATGCTTACATTAATACTTGCACTGTTATAATTTAAGCATGTCACATTTATTATTGATTATGGTGTCATTATGTCAATCATTATTATTCTCTTTACATCTACATAGAAATGTTTGCAGCAGAATGTTTCGGCTACGTATGCCTCTGGTGCCACTGCAATTACTAAGGCTGTAATTTTTTGGTAGCCAAAAATAGATAAATTCACGGTGAGTTCGTGGCAGAAAACACAAAATTCGCAGTGAATTTGCAGTCGCGATCATAGTAATACAAACACGTTAAATACGGGTTTCATGAGTGAAAGAAAAATGCTGTTTTGCTTTCAGTAACAAACGACATTAACAGGACAGAAATGAAACGACTAGTGAGTTAATTACTGTAGTCATTAACGTCAAATGAGTCAGTGATTCACCATGCTGCTCTATGTCTTATTACGTTGGCCAAGTCGAGCAGAAAGCTAACAGTCTGTCGTCCTTCCATCCATCTGTCCCTTCCTTCTTGTGGCGTATTCTCAGTGTGACTCACCAGAGGCAGCATACGACATGGCCAATGTGCTTTTCTGCATGGTGGCTTAGCGGTAGGGCGTTGGACTTGCGATTTACTGGTCGTGGGTTCAATTCCTGGCCGGTCCGCTTTTTACGTAACAACTTCAACTTCAACTTAGACTTGCATCCCTCCGGGGGCGCTAAATCGAGTACCTGCTTCGACTAGGGATAATGACCGGATTGTCACCTCTGTCGGGTGGCAGGTAACACTGTGTGATCCAATATGGCATGCGAGTTTCCCGTAGCAGTGAATACTAAATTGATGCTAACTGCTATACACTGTTTACTTTACTTTTACTAATAAGGAGGACTAAAATACCTGTTTTTGGTCAGTAACGATATAGAAGATAATAATTGCACATTTTGTAGCATTAACAGATAAAATGAGTCAAATTTGCAGTGATTTGTAGCAAACCGCAAGAATTCACGACGGTGGCTCAAATTTGCAAATCTCGTGACGGCCGCAAAAAATACAGCCTTAGCAATAACCACTGCTGTGGAGCACTTGTTTTGTGCATATACTACCGCTTTTTTGTATGCCGTCGTTCTGCATCAGTACTCAGTGAAGTATTTACAGTGCCTATATTTGTTTTGTGGTTAAGGGATATGTGAAATATATTTTTAAATTTGTTCAGTATGTTGAGAGAGGCTAGTAATCTTCTTTCTGGACCACCGCTTACATATCAGCCGTAATGGCAAATGCCGTTACTATGTACACTGCATTTTACTGCATGACAGTCTTTGCCGCGCTGCGATATCAACTGTACAGTGATATTGACCAGCAGGCTTGCATTAGAAATCAGCCTTGTTACCGAAACGTCCGTCTGTTCACAACTTGTTGATGACAAGAAAATATGAGTATGTAATATATAAGACGGTGCTTCGCAAGAGCAACCAGGGGTGCCTTGAGCATTGTGTAAGGGTGCCGAAACCAGATGTCGGAAATCAAATTAAAATTAACCAACACTTGTATTGCTCAGTAATAGTCCATTATTTTGTGCCTTAATGTGAAGTTACAAACGCAAAATATTATAAGCTTTATTCACCACAAGTGGTAGTAACAATATACTAGAAAATATGGGCAGTGGTATCGACATGCAGACCCATGCCGGCAATGGCCGCAGGTAGAACATCGGCGTATAGGTGTATGGAATACTGGCCATGGTCACTAGCAACCGTGACAGTTTTCGCAACCGTATGACCTTGACCTTTGACTTTTTGACCTCTGGGTCAATGCATACCGAGTGACTGCTCTAGAGTATAGTACGTGTTCCACGTTTGGTGTTGATAGCTCAAGCCGTTTTCCTGTTACAGCGCGGACAAACAGACAGACGCGACTGAACACCCTACCCACGCCAACCGCTATGCCGGCGAGGGTAACTAACTAGATAACTAGAAAAATAAACTTAGTCTGTATTAAATAATTGATAATCACAGTTTAATAAGTGTTATTACAAATACTTTTAGTATAGCTTCAATGTGCTGCCACCTGTTGAATGGAAATTGGGAAGGGTGCCTCGGTTAATAAAAGTTGGGAAGCACTGTTGTAACATATAACGCCGTTCTTGACCAGATAAAGCAAATCTGGTCGTATATTTACTGGCGATATTTATGTCTGATGTATGCTGATTTCACGTTTCACTTCGTGCTGGATCATAGTAGTTTGTTATTAATTTTGACGTAGCGAAGAGCTCTGCACATGTTGTATTTACTGTGGCTACTTCAGCTGTACCAGTAGTTCAGACGTGGTGTGTATTTGACTCACGTTAATCTTATTAGTGCCGATAGATGATATCTGTAAACTTCTATGGTTTTTAGGTCGACTCTTTTGAGTGGACCTAATAACGTGGGTCTCAAATGTGATGTGGTTAGCCTTGGTGGATGTGTGTGTTCTCTGAGTGCTTTCTCGTTGCTGCATTGTTTGCTATTTATACAAGAGACAAACAGGCTGTTGACACGACATTGTGTGCTTACATACACCGCATGGCATGACCAAATCATCGTTGACATTCATCATCTGTCTTACATGTTGGTGCCTGCATTTATTATATTTTCCATTTTTATGGTTGCCGAAGGCAAGGCCATTATATTTTACCGCGGATTTTTTATTTCGTCAGCGTACATGAAAGACCAGCCATGGGATCTCAACCAAACTTGGCCAGTAGGTCGGAAGTGGTGTCGATTTACAAATGCCCCTCTCCCCAAAAAAATTGGGGCTCTCCCCAAAATTTGGGGTGCAAAAAACATCAAATTTTTTACCACTTTTTTCGCGACTTCCACACTTGACACCGCATATCTCCAGAACGAAACGTTGCATCGACAAACAAAAATGCTAGTGTCAATCTACAGTATGTCCCGCAGAAGTTGACCTACTTTTCGTGACCTTTGACCCAGAAACGGCTGAGATCCGTTTGCTCATTGTGACCCACCCTTCGGCAGCCATTACATTGCAACCATCATAGTTGCGACATCTCTAGTTTAGAATTGTCTTACTCCACAGAATTAAGCCATATGAAATTTTAATATTTACAGTATAGATCTATCTTAAAGGCGCGGTGTGACCTGAATTATGTTGAAAGCGCCGTTAAACCCAACCAACCAACCTGGTGCCTACATTGGCGTCGCCACCTATGGGGCACGTGCCCCCTTCGACTTACAACAATTTATTTTTAGTGCACTTTGATCTGTACAAAGTCTCTCGACAGTTGCCTCCTGTAAAAACCCAGTAACTTTTGAATGTGCCCCTCCTGGCGACGCCACTGGGTGTCTACATTTATTAATTGTTGTACTGATTTTTGATCTGTCTTAAAAATGAAGTTAAATAAATATATTGACAGTGCACAAGAGGGAAATATTTGTCCATGCACTGGAAGCCAGCCACATGTTTTCTGTTATATTTGACTGGTATGCATATGTGGGCATTTTGTTGCTTTATGACTAGGCATCAGATGATGTTATTGCTGATTCTGAGCTACGTGTGTTGAAGCTAATTTCAGTCACTGTTTTCCTGACTGGATATTCGGGACGTGATTTATTGAATATTAATGTGCCTACAAACTTTCGTAGCTGAATTACGTTCTCGTTCTTACAGCTAGTTACTGTTTTCACCATGCCAAAAGGCAGTGACATTTTAGTTAGTTCACTATTTCAAGTAACAGTTATTGTTTTTTTATTTTGTGACTACTTAGAATTAGAGATATTAGAACAAATCTGGCTTCAGTTTATCTTCGTTGTAAAGCCGCCACTTTAAAACAGCAAATATCAAAATTTTATAACAAATTCTAAGTGTACAAGATAGCCGTCACACTTTTATCACTTAACGTACGCCATGAATGTAGAAGATGATTATTCTGACCCAGACCACCCACTTTGTCACAGCGGCAAATAGATTTGCATGTCTGGTCATCCTGTGATATTGGCTTTTACTGTTTACGGTGTTATTCGATTTGTAGTGGCAGTTCATTATTAAGCTTTTTAGTTATAGTTACAGTTTCGTGATCACTTATGCTCGCTGAATTAGGCAGATATTGTACTAGTTCAGTTTCATGAAAACTGCTAACAGTAATGGCAGTGCAAACCTACAGCGAAGGGGAAGGAAGTGATGTAAGAAAACTGAATTTTCTATTGCACATGCAGTCATTGATACTGTGATAATATAAACGTTTTGTTTATTTGAAAAACGGTTCGCCATTGTGGTACTGGCTCAGTTTAATTACTAACTGAAAACGCCAGCGTCATAGAGGCCTGTGAAGCTTGGCTTTTTGGCAAATCCTTTCCACCATAGGCCTTTTCCTTACCTATCGGACTGACTCCACGGACTACCTGACCATTTCCGGCTTTACTTCGCTCAGCGGCTTGATTTGTTTACATAGTGTGTTAGACAAAGCCGGCTCTCAGTCGGTTTTCAAACGCAGTTAAAATCCTCGCATTTTCATTCATTCATTTATTCAAGCTGGTGCCAGCATTGGGTACGCATGCTGCCATTTTTACCGCTTGACGCTATGCTTGCACAGTATAATGCTGTGGCGCTGTGTCTGTCCCCCCGTCACAAGTTGGTGTTTATCAAAACGTATAGGATCACGCTAACACGATAGCCTAGGGATTCTAGTTTTCTGACGCCTAAGACCTCAGGGAAATTCCAATGGGGTCATTATACCATCGTCCCTAATGATGGCACCATATACGGTGATGTATAGGTTAAAATATACGATTTTCGACCAATTAATTGCTATACCTCAGAAACGGTGAAAGATAGAGACGTAGTTATAGGCTACTGTGGAAGGCTTATAGAAACTGGTACGCGGATCAGTGTGCTCTATCGAATGGCGCTATTTCCAGTAACCTTGAGTGACCCTAACTACCCCATAATGACCCCATTTTCCAAATTTTGTACCGCCTTTTATATCTTTATAATTTGTGGAGTTTGAGACATGATTTGTTAGGTAGGTTGATTGTAGCAAGTTCTAGCCGTGGATAACAAACACACCTAAAAGAGGCATTGTCAGGATCAAGTGACTCACTGTAAATTTGGGGCTCAATGATATCTCTGAAACGGCTGAAGCTAGAGTCGTTAAATGACAAACTACTCCCTAATTGTCAGTGTTACATGATTTTTTACATTTTGAGGCCCAATTATATCTATGATGTGGTTACGCATGAATCGGTAAGGGCATGTGGCTTGTACTTTCAATGTCTTTTTGGAAATAGACTTCTCAAGGTCTCACACAGTCAGATACACTGTAAATTATGGTAGTAGACTAGTAGGCCTATCTCGGAAACGGTACAAGATGAAGTCGTTGTTACTAAGGAGTACAGATCGCTAATAGAAAGTGATGTGTGGCCTGTGAGATAGCGGCGCAGTTCGTATGGCCTTAAGGTCATTCACCAGAACATGTTTTTCGTACAGCTGTTCAGCAGTACTGTTGACAAGATTTCAACTGACGTAGTGCGTCGCGCGGTCCCCCTGCGATAGCTGAGCTTCTTGTAAGCTGTTACGTGACTAACCACTGACATCAGTTCTGCAACAAGGCTGCCTGATTGGGTTACCCTACCCCGAGCACGTTTGAACAAAATTTCAGTTATGTATAAAGACAGTACGACTATGATTTAGGCCTATCAAGTTGGCGATTAGTGAAAAACCGTCACAGGATGATTATGGTTGCAACCTGCAGAATGTGCACAGAATTCCTACTACCGGTATTTGGAAATACTGCTGGGTTTGCTTCAGACTTCAGTCATTATTTATTTGCAATTCTGTCAAAAGTAAGAGAACATAGACATATAAGCACAATATTATTCGTTGACGATCGTCTGCATAACCAATTCCACGTTTACAGTTTAACTAAAGCTATTAAATAGCTCGGTAGTTTTGTTTAACTAGGCAGGCTAGACTATCGAAGTTCTGTGAATTTACTTATTTTCAGCAACATTAAATTGCATACTTATTGACGTAGACTTGACGTAAAGAATGACGTCGCTTGATGCCGTTCAACCTGTAGCAAGTGCAACATCGCAATTAAATATATTAAATACAATAGCGTCGTAATTCATTGTTTCAGCTGAAGTATGAATACTACTGATATGGAGCTAACTAAACAGCAGACGACAGTGACACCGAACCCATGTGAAAGCTGTTCTTGGTGCCCAACGGCGACAAGTGATCATGTTGGGTCTAAAAGGTAGGCTATTTAATTCGTTGTCAAAGATGTTCAACCTGGTTCAACTGATAGGCGGACGAGGCGGGAACGGCCCCGAATGTCGAACGCATAGACGTGAACATTAATCAAAAATTTTGATGAAAGGCCGCATTGCTGGAGGCCGATTTTTCACGGAATCACGTGATGGGGCAATGTTAGCTAGGGCAATGTAAAGTGACACAGTCAGCAGTATTGCAATCCGCTGCAGCAGTGGCGCTGTGATGCCGTTATTGATTTTCTTTGCACAGTAATAGGCCTACGCAACATTGACACCCAGTGCTTTTAAATGGGCCGGACAACCCCAAAGATTTTTCCCTTTGGGGGATTTGGACCCTCATCTAGTACATGGTTTCTTGGGCCCACCCTAGTCAGCCCCCAAACGGCATCTCGATCGGTTCAGGGCTCACCGCTCACGAACGTGTCCAACAGACAGACCACGCTACTCCGTCTGTAGCAATAGCAATAGGCCGCATCTAGCCATTGCTGCGATGCAACCTAATAATATAGGTATACAGATTTCTTTTCGAACGTTGGCAATAGAGTTTTAAGTTGTTTTATTTTTTACGCAATATCGGACATCGGACGTTGCGGAAAATTTGGTAGGTGCCTTTCTTGTACGCGGCATACAGCTGAGAGGAATCATTTTGAATTGATTCTAACGGTAAAAATGGAAACTAGACATCCCGTAGAGGGCTATTTTTGTCGTGAGTTTCGGGCGATCTGTAGGGCCTAATCATTGCGGAGTTATGGCGGCATGAAGTCGTAATACCGGGAGATTTGTTAAAGAATATTTGCGTTTTGTAATAAAACGACCCCATATGGTAATTTTTTTAAAATTCTGTTCCGAAATTTTTCATTGCGACACCGATCGATGTCGTTGTGTTCAAATTTCGTGAAATGTGGCCAACGGGAAATCGGCGAAATCGTGCGCTATTTACCAGACAACAAATTTCGCCTGCCTCTCAAACTGTAGCTACTGCGGGAATCGCGCCCAAAATCTACCAGGGCCGACCCCCAACAATGTACTCAGAGTGATGCAGATTTCATCCAAATCGGTTCACTTTCAGCGGAGTTATAGCCAAATTGCTCTGTACGGTAAATCCAAAATTCAGCCGAAGCCTATAGCTTCGAGCCGAATAATTATAACTAAACAATGGTAATGGTAATGGTAAATGTAGATTTATATAGCGCATCGTCACAAAAGTCTCTAATGCGCTGTGCACGCTAGTATCTAGAGAACAGCCAGGTTTTCAGGCCCTGTTTAAAAGGGACATAGTCC
>Ga0209780_1002204_pt1 | contig 13665 bp, 5 predicted proteins | sample WorMetexBAHAMAS2_FD_187384 | JGI IMG/M metagenome (GOLD analysis project Ga0209780, IMG submission 187384) | Marine gutless worms symbiont microbial communities from Max Planck institute for Marine Microbiology, Germany - Inanidrilus exumae... | ecosystem: Host-associated > Annelida > Digestive... | reverse complement strand
ATATCGACCACAAAGTAAGCAAAGTATTCCTATTCCCAGCAACATACAACGCATAAGGCAAACCCATCACCCCCTCCCCACCTACCACCTCACCCAAACCAGTTTCACACGCCGACAACACCATCAAATCACTCTTTAAGTCATAACCAACCCACTCCCCGGCGGTGACATAACCATCAATCCCCGGTGGATTACTGACTTGTGCCAACACGATAGACGATAAAGCGGGCACTTCGGAACTCAGATAGCCATGTGCGGAAAAAACTAAATAGTGGTATTTGGCTAATAGCCCCTGTCGATTTACACTTTGCAATTGCTCCTCAGTCGCCTTATCCTGCTTGTAGATAAGTGGCTGTTGTCCTTTAAAAAGAGCTTGTAATTGTTCAAGTTCCTCTAAGGCTCCTGGCAAATTTGGCCATTTTAAATTTAATTGTCTCAAGGCGCGGCTAGAGTCGCCACTGCCACGTACCAGATTAGCGGCAATTCTAAAATCGGTATGGCTGGGAATGCTTCGGTTAGCAGTTGGCTCATAAATCGGGGCACCCATAGCAAATAAGCTGCCCCTATTCTTGATAGCCTTATAGGCTTTGTCGCGTTTTTGTAGCATTGTTAGTATGGATAGTGATTGTACGTAGCTAATTTGGTGTTGGGTAATTGTTGGTTGTCCTTCAAAAGTCAGGGTTTCAAATGGTATCAGGGCTAGGGAGTTTGATGGTGAGATAATCCAGTGTTGTTTGTTTTTGATTGTGTTTTTTAGTGGTTGTAGTAGGTGTTTTCCAAGTTTTTGGCTCAGGGATTCGGTGGTTTGATGCCCAGGCGTAGTAGTGGGTCGAATTATTCCTCGACTTTTGAATGGGGCTAGTCGGTGCTGGTAGGTTTGTATGTGTTTGGAAAGTTCGGGGATTTGTCCTAAGTCGTGTGCGGTGAGTTTGCCGTTGGGTTGTAGTGTGAAGGCTAGTACGTTGTTTTCATGGACAAGGTAGTTTATTAGTACAGCATTTTTCGGTAGGTATTTGGCTCCGTCTTTGGCGGTGGTGATTTGTACTTGGTTGAGTTGGGCGTATTTGGGGTATTTGGCTTTTAAATCATTTTGGAATTGAGTAAATTTTGTCACAAATTGATTTTTGTGAATTTCCAAAGAAATTTTTTCATCTAAATGATTATTTGCTAATGCTATTTGATTGTTCCATGAAGCCAAACTCGCCTCATAATTTTGTAATTGCTGTTGTTCAGCAGATGTGAGTCCACTCTGTTGGGTAGCGAGTTTAGCGGCAATTGATTCGAGTAATGTACGAGCTTTACTCATTTCGGCTAGACGGAAAGCGTCTTGGAAACGAGACTGATCAATGTACAGTCTGGAAAGATCAAAGTAACTTGGTACCCACTTTTTAAATAAGGATTGGCGATTTTCTGCGGATAAATCACCACTTCGCAAATTCTCCACGCCTTCTATGAATTTTTCAAAGTGTTTAATGGCTTTATCAAATTCGCCTTGTGCTACATAGGCAGAAGCTAAATTACTCAAAACCGTGATAGACTTAGGGTGCTTTTCTCCTAACAGCTCTTGAGACAGATGGTGGGCTTTTTTATACAAAGGCAAGGCTTCAGATAAGCGTCCTAAATCCCTGTAAATGCCAGCTAAATTGTTCATATCAGCAATCAGACCAGGGTGCTTTTTTCCTAAGACTTTTTGAGAGATACGATAAGCTTTTTCATTCAAAGACAAGGCTTGAGATAAGTCGCCTAAATCACTAGAAATACTAGCTAAATTTTGCATAATCGCGAGTTTCAAGGGAGAACTGTCTTTATAAAACTCATTATCTTCATAAAATTGATATATTTCTTCATACAAAGTTTTTGCTTCATCAAAGCGTCCTAATTTACTGTAAATTATAGCTAAATTATTTTTATAAAAAATAGTATCTGAATAAAACTGTTCAAACATATCTTCAGATATTTGAACAACTTTCTCAACCAAAGGTAAAGCTTCGTCTAATCTTCCTAAACCTCGATAATTTTGCGCTAAAAAATCAATTATGCTGAGGATGTGTTTTATTTCTCTGGACACTTCTATTTCGGTGCTATTAGGACGCATTTCAAGCAAAATTGATCCCTTTATGTTTTGATAAATATTAGTTAAACGATCCAGTATCATAAAAATATCTAGTTGTTTTTTCTCAACTAGCTCTTTTCTGAAAAGTTTGACTTTTTCAAGTAATAACTTTTTTTCTGGTTCTTTATAATAAGTCGTTGCCAAAGTCGTTATCTTTGTGAGGAGATCAGGGAATATTTTTTCTAATCGCTCTTTTGCCATCAAATGGACTTGTTCAGATAAATGCAATGCTTCAGAGAATTTTCCTAAACCACGGTAAACCCGTCCCAAATTAAGCATGATCGTCATTGTAGATTTTCCCTTTTTTCTCAAGCTGATATGGTAGGCTTTTTCCAACAAAGGCAAAGCGGCTGATAGGCAACCTAAATGTTTATAAGTATTTGCCAAAGTATTCATGCTATTAAGTGTTATAATATGCGTTTCTCCTAACACTGCTTTTCTGAGACGATAGTTTTTTTCAGACAAAGCTATAGCTTGTTCAAAATTTCCTTGAACTAAATCCAAGTCATTAAATAATGAGTCAAACATATTGGGGAGTATAAATTGATTTTCTTGAGCTGTAGAAAAAAATGGGGGAGGCTCAACTGAGTATGGTTGAGGAGATTGGATGGTATGACACTTTTTAGTTAAGAATTCGTTTTTTGAGAGAGGAGCTTGGATGTAACGAAACGAGCCAATTGCGACTTTGTCTATCCAAAAAGGCGTATCCCCTGTTAAAACAATTTTGACAGAATTACGCCATGAAGTGAAATTTGATGCAAAAATAATATAGTCCCTCCAAGCTTTGTCAATAAATTTATTCGATTCAATCAAATTTCCGTTGACATATATATCTATATAAGTGCGTGACAAATCGCTGGAACCCAAGGCATGAAAAGTGAAATCATACTGACCAGAAAAACTAAAGTTGATATGCCCACCACGAGAGAAAATTTTCCAATGGGGCGTGTCATAAGTTGCCCCGTTAAAATCTTTAAGAAAGATAAACGAAGGCATACTAATCTCATTAGGCTCTGGAGAGTTCAGCTTGAGGATTGAATGGGGTTCTCCTACAAAAATGGAAGGTGGAACATCTAAAGTTGGAACAAAGCTTGTTCTACCGCTTTCAACAGCACAAGTATTTAAGAAGACAATTATGGCTAAGAATATTAAAATTTTCATGGTAAAATTTTCATGGTTAAGTCCAAAATTTCTTTTGGACTCCTAAATCACGCTGAGTCGCCTTGAGGGTAATTGGGCTACAGATAATGCTTAATTTCAGTAGCAAAGCCTATACCATGCGTTTCACAGAGCCCCACCGCATCCGTTCTAAAACCTCCTAAGGACAAACAAGCAGGTAAAAGGATATGTTCTGGAAACTGTTTTCGATAAACTTCAACTTTTTCTTGAAAATCTTCAACAATGTTTGAACCGATTTTCTCTTGTGTCTTTTTGACTTCAACTAAAATCTCTCGCCCACAGCTCGACTGGGCGACAATATCAATTTCCATCTCCTTGCCATCATCACGTTGGACTTTAACCCGTTCTTTGACATTGACAATATTCAAACGGGTATTGTCGGTCACATTTTGGAAAAAATCAGTCAGTGCAAAGCGTTTTTGACTCCGAAAAGCCGTCGCCAATAAATGTTCGCCGACGATACCAGCATAATAGTTGAGTTTACCCCGTAAGGAACGGTTTTCCGCTTGTAAGGCTCGAATTTTTTCGCTAAATTCTTGGGGAAAATCAGGCGCAAAGCCTTCTATTTCCTCTTCAAAACGATGACGTAAAACCAAATTCAGGGTACCATCTTGTAATCCCCTAAATTGGATATTAGAAGTCCCTCTCTCAATCACGTCCACTTCCGATAAAATGACTAATATCTGTTGAATCTCACTCACACTCAAAGTCAGATGTAATTTATCTTTCAATTGTTGTGGCGTCCAATAACGATCTGCCTCTTTGTTTAAATGGAGCAAAATCTGTTTGCTCTGTTGTTCACCATTAATACGTTGCAGCGTTTTTTCCAGATATTCTCCCCAAGTCAAAAACATCTCTGCCCGCTCATCAGAAATTTCATAGTTGACGGTGTTAATCACGCCTTTTGTCGAGCTCAGTTCTTTGCCCTCAAATTCACTCTGAATCACACAAGAGATGAAAAAAGGATCAGCCATGCACAATTCGTTAATTTGAACCGCCGTTTCGTTAGTAATCGGTTCCTGATAATATTCGGCATATTTATAGACGGCTTGTAAGCCCTCTAATTCAGTTAGATAGGGAGAAAAATAGGTGGGTTTGAGTCGTCCCGCTTCTAAGTATTGGTGAATCACTTTGAGCAACCAGCCCGCATAAGAACCTGTCACCAACATGGGGGCGACTTTGGATTCGGAATGGTAATGAAAGCTGCCGGCTAGGGTTTCGTCAGCTTTACCTTCACATTTTTCGTCCCGATAAACAAAGCGCGTGATATTCTGAAATTCATCCAAAATGACCAAAAAACGCCGCTGAAATTGTTTGGCAAAGCGATGTGGTGCGGAGTAGGCGATTTTCCACACCAAATCATATTCACCTCTCTCTTTATCCGTATTGAGTGAATCAACATCATTAACCAAGAGTTTGAGAGAATGAGCCACACCGTATGCACGGATTTGGTCAAGAGATAACAAGTTATCAACCAATTCTTCGTCTCGTTCAAGAAAAGCAATGTATTGTGAAACAAAAGTTCGATAGTAGTCAATGGCAAAGGTTGGATACCACATTTTAGTTTCCTTAATATCAAAATAAAAAGGAATTATCATGCTATTGGCAGTCCATAATTGGTTGAAAATCCGTTGTACAAAGGCCGTTTTGCCACTTTTGCGGCGAGCGAGGATTGCCCGAGATTTGGACAATCTTTTTGGAATATTAGCCAGCCATTTATTGATTTGGCGAAATTCTTTTTCCCGCCCGACAAATAATTCGGGTTCGCCGATTTTTTCAGTTAGTGGATATTGCATGTGATTTTTCCTTCTTTTATGATTGAGTCACAGTTCAAAATATATACCCATGTGTTTCTTGGAAAAATACTTTATGAATAGTATAGCGTTATCCGATTTCTTAGTTCGGCTTGAAGTCGCTGTGGGTTAGTGAGTACGGCTAAGTGCTCAACAACGAATAAAACCGGAAACCCTGCAAGCTCATTGGTGCTATCAAGTCCGGTATGATAATCAATACCGGGATAATTTGAGAATTGTGGCTCACTTGAATGTTTTTATTCGTTGTTCACCATTCGTTGTACTCACCACCGCGACAAAGTTTAAACCCCATACAACACAAACCCCGCCCAATACACCGGATCACTCAAATCCCTATCCAACAAAAACTCACGCTTAGTCGCCGTCAACGCCTCAACCTGACCCACTCCCGCCCTCAGCTTCCTAAAAAAACTCATGATAAATTTCGTAGTTGCCCTATCGGATATCGACCACAAAGTAAGCAAAGTATTCCTATTCCCAGCAACATACAACGCATAAGGCAAACCCATCACCCCCTCCCCACCTACCACCTCACCCAAACCCGTTTCGCACGCCGACAACACCATCAAATCACTCTTTAAGTCATAACCAACCCATTCCCCGGCGGTGACGTAACCGTCAATATCAGGTGGATTATTGAGTTGTCCCAACACAATGGAAGATAAAGCGGGCACTTCGGAACTCAGATAGCCATGTGCGGAAAAAACTAAATAGTGGTATTTGGTTAATAGCCCTTGTCGATTTACACTTTGCAATTTCTCCTCAGTCGCCTCCGCACGTTTGTAGATACGTGGCTTTTGTCCTTTGAAGAGCTTTTCTAATTGTTCAAGTTCCTTTAAAGCACCGGGTAGATTTAGCCATTTTAAATTTAATTGTCTCAAGGCGCGGCTAGAGTCGCCACTGCCACGTACCAGATTAGCGGCAATTCTAAAATCAGTATGGCTGGGAATGCTTCGGTTAGCAGTTGGCTCATAAATCGGGGCACCCATAGCAAATAAGCTGCCCCTATTCTTGATCGCCTTATAGGCTTTGTCGCGTTTTTGCAGCATTGCCAATATGGATAAGGATTGCACATAGCTGATTTGATGTTGTGCAATGACTAGCTCTCCGTCAAGGCGCAAGGTTTCAAACGGAATTAAGGCTAAAGCACCTGATGGTGAGATAATCCAATGCGATTTATCTTTGATTATTTCTTTTAGTGGTTCTAGTAGGTGTTTTCCAAGTGTTTGGCTCAGGGATTCGGTGGTTTGATAGTCAGGGGGTGGGTTGGGTCGAATTATTCCTCGACTTTTGAATGGGGCTAGTCGGTGCTGGTAGGTTTGTATGTGTTTTTTAAGTGAGGGGATTTTTCCTAAGTTGTGTGCGGTGAGTTTGCCGTTAGATTCTAAAGTGAAAGCTAAAACATTGTTTTCAGCAACAAGGTAGCTTATTAGTATTGCGTTTTTGGGTAGGTATTTTGCGCCTTTTTTGGCGGTGGTGATTTGTACCTCGCTGAGTTGGGCATATTTGGGATATTTGGCTTTCAATTCACGCTCAAACTGGGCAAGCTGGATAACAAGTTTATTTTTTTCTGTTTCCAAATGAATTCTTTTGTTTAGGCGATTGTTTTCTAATGCTTTGCCGATGCGATTGTTCAAAAAGGCTAGACGAGCTTCGTAGTCTTGTAGTTTCTCTTGTTCTGCTTTGGTGAGTCCGCTTTGTTGGGCGGCGTGTTTGGCGGCTAGGGATTCGAGTAGGGTGCGGGCTTTGCTCATTTCCGCTAGGCGGAAGGCGTCCGTGAGGCGGGATTGTTTGGTGTATAAGGAGGAGAGGGCAAAGTAACCCGGTACCCATTTTTTAAATAGGGATTGGCGGTTTTCGGCGGATAAGTCGCCACTTCGTAATTGTTCTACGCCTTTGACGAGTTTTTCAAGGTGTTTGGTGGCTTGGTTAATTTGGCCTTGTTGCACATATATATGAGCTAAACTGCCCAAAGTCCGTAGCGTATCAGGGTGATTTCCCCCTAACAGCTTGTTAAAAAAACCATAAGCTGTTTCTAACAAAGGTAAGGCCTCAGATAAGCGTCCTAATCCTCGATAAATTTCCGCCAAATTACCCATGTCCGTCATTGTTTTAGGGTGCTGTTCTCCTAACACATTTTCAGAAAGACGATAAGCTTTTTCTAACAAAGGCAAAGCTTTTGATAGATTACCTAATTCTTGGTAAACAAGAGCTAAATTAGTCATAGCCGTGATGGTTAAAATGTTATCTAATCCTAACTCTTCCCTAAAAAGAAGATAAGCTTCTTCAAACAAAGATAAAGCCTCAGAAAAGTGTCCTAACTCTTTATGAGTTTGTGCCAAACTATTTAAAAGATTGAGGGTATCGGGATGCTTTCTTCCTAACATTTCTTGATACATAGGATAAGCTTTTTCAAGCAAAGGCAAACTCTCAGATAAGCGGCCTAAAAGTCTATAAATTCCCGCTAAATTATTTAGGATTAAAAGTTTGACAAAGTAGTGTTCTTGTCGTTTGTCAGACAAATGATAGGCTTTTTCAGCAAAATATAAGGCTTCAGACAAGTGCCCTAATTCTTGATGAATGGTTGATAAATTATTGATAATGATAAGAGTGTTTATGTGTTCAGAGCCTAAGAATTTATCAGACAAATCGTAGCTTTCTTTAAAAAGAGATAAGGCTTTGTTGAACTCCCCCAAATATTGGTAAATTCCCGCTAAATTAGTCATGCTTGTGAGACTGACGATATGTTGTTTACCTAACACTGTTTGAGAAAAACGATAAGCGTTGTTAGCTAAGGGTAATGCCTTAGAATATTCATGCAATTTTCCGTAAACGGTGACCAAATTACCCATGCTTAAGAGGGTACGTAGGTGCTTTTCTCCAAAAACCTCTTTCGAGAGACGATAAGCTTTTTCAGCCAAAGGCAAAACTTCATTTACGTGCCCTAAACTCAGATGAATGTCTACCAAATTAATCAGAATGGTAATATTTAAAGGGTGCTTTTCGTCTAATATTTCCTGAGCTATTTCATAGCTTTCCTTAGACAAAGCTAAAGCTTCTTCCAGTTTCGCTAATTTAAGGTAAATAACTGATAAATCATTGAGACTCTGGAGCGTATAGGGGTGCTTTTTTCCTAGCACATTTTTTCTTAAAATATAGGCTGTTTCTGCGAAAAGGAATGCTTGTTGAAATTTTCCTTGCTGATAAAAACGCCCCTTTTTCTTCTCATAACTATTAGCTAGCTCTAACCGTTTCACTTGCCGAGGCGAGAGATATTCCAGTGTCGTATCGGTAATTAACAGTTGTTTTTGTTCTTCAGTCGCAGCACATGAGCCCATTAAACTCACGCAAATGGTCCAAATAAAAAAACCTTTTTTAAGTATCATAGAAAATTTTCTCCTTTAGGTACTACAAAAGTGACTACCGTTGTTTCGGGAATGGAGCTACGCGGATTTCCCGAAACCCATATTTGACTTTAGTTTCGGGAAATCCACTTCGTTCCATTCCCGAAACAGCTGTTCAACTGCCTGCACTATTCAGGAGCAGATGCTTTCTCTTGTGCCTTTTTCTCCTCTTCGGGTTCTACCTGTTCAATTATCTGTTCTATCTGTTCAGTTATTTTAGGATACCAAGAAATGGCCGAAGGAAGCCCTAAAGTCCGATAAATCAAAGGAGAAAGGGGATGAGCGTTTATCCGCTGAATATCTGTTTTCAGAGCATTGTGAAAATCTTTAGCCTCATGCTGAATAGTAGCGCATCCATTCAATAACACGGCGAACCCGAGTACGGTGTAATGCATTTTTTGAATAATCATATTGTATTGGTTTTTCGGATATTTATGGTGAACAACCGTAGACCTTACCGTTGTTTCGGGAATGGAGCGACGCGGATTTCCCGAAACCCATATTTGACTTTAGTTTCGGGAAATCCACTTCGTTCCATTCCCGAAACAGCTGTTCAAAGATCATAAGTCGCGCCCTTTTTGTCTGAATCGGAATTTACTTCGTTACTTCGTTTCTGTAAATTCCGATTCAGACAAAAGACAAAAAATATGAGGATCGATATATTGGTAGGTACAGTGGACGCCTTGCACTCCTACCCCCCGCAAAGTAAAATAAACCATTTAATTTCGGATTTCAAATTTATGAATAAACTTTTACCAAAACTCATCACTATTGTTTTTATTTTTTTATTTACACCAATATCCACCATCGCGGCGGGCAAACACGCCCTGCTTATTGCTATCCAAGACTACAGTAAAACAACTTTCAAGTCTCTCAAGGGCTCCGCCAACGACATCGAATTGACTAAAGATGTGCTGCGTCAACGCTTTGGCTTTGTCGACGACAATTTTATTATTCTCAAAGATCAGCAAGCCACTCACACCGGCATTAAAAATGCTTTCCAAGCATTGATCAAACGAGTTAAACCCAATGATTTTGTTTATATTTTTTACTCTGGCCACGGCTCACAAACCAAAGATTTAAACGGTGATGAGCCCAGCGGCTACGACCAAACTTGGGTTTCTTACGGTGCTCGTACCAACAGAAAAGGCATAGACAATTACGAGGTATTAGATGACGAAATCGATCAGTGGCTCTCCAAGCTATATCAAAAAACTAAAAATGTCGTGTTTGTCTCCGACTCCTGTCACTCAGCCACTGTCACCAGAGGACCAGCCGCAACTATTCGAGCGATCAAAGAGGGCAAACGACCCCATTTACTGGGAAAACGCCTCTATCAGCCTTTAAAAACGCATCATGGTATTCATATCGGAGCCGCGCGAGACAATGAATCAGCCATTGAGGAAGCCCAAAAAAATGGTCAATATTACGGCTTATTCACTTGGCATTGGACGCACAATTTACGGCAAGCCCAAGGGAGTGATACTTGGAATGACGTGTTCAAGCGGACTTATGCCCAAGTAGCAATGGAGCAACACCCACAAATAAAGGGTTCGCATTGGAGAAAAATCTTCGAGCCAGGCTTTAGCGCACCGTCGCCGACGATTCCTATCATCCATATAGTCTCCAAAACAAGGGTAAAAATAAAGGCGGGTTCTCTCCTTGGCGTTACCAAAGGCTCGGTTTATCGTTTATATAAGTCGCGCGGAGATTCCCCTTCCCCTCGCTTTAAAATTTACCATGTCGAGCCTTTCGCCAGTTATGCCGAAGCCGATTCTAAAGGCAACTTCAAGATTGGCGACTTAGTAGTAGAAGAAAGTCATGCCTACAATTTTACACCTATTAAAGTTTACTTAGGGGCAGACTTTGATAAAGATAAACCATTATTAAAAAAGATTGCGGCGGCTTTTGCTACACAACCACTTTCCACCGCCTACGAACTCACCAACAATCCGCATCAGGCTAATCTACAATTATACCTCTTACGCCCCAAGCATAATAAAAAAGAACAACTCATTTACGCCTCACCCGACGATGCCTTGCCAAAATCCCTCCCTAATCAACCACTTGAATTATGGGTATTGACAGCCGGTCAACGCTTACTCAGAAAAGAGCTGAAAATTCAATTTTCTAATCAAAAAGAAGGGCTTGAATCGCTACAGCGAAAATTAAAACAAATCGCCCGTGCCCATGAACTGAAAAAATTACAAAGTCCTCCTGGTAGCACATTACCGGTGGTGGTGCAAACTGACATTTTAAATAAGATAACTTCTTGCCCAAAAGGGGCAAGTTGTGTGCAACTTTCCAACTATGGATTAGGCTTACATCTCAATAAGGGAACTTATCCTTTACAGAACATTGCACAACTGAAGCAAAATGACCTTCTTCGTTTTCACTTGCATAATAAATCTGAAGGTGATTATTATTGCTATATTATTCAGATCACTCGAAATGATGAGATATACACGATTTTTCCTCTCCCTGACAACCGAGAATCAGCCCATCTAAAAAAGGGAGAAAAACGGCAAGTTATGTCTCTTTTACTAGCGGATGAAAGCGGAGAAAATACTATTAAGGTCATTACCAGCACGGTTCCTATTGATATTTCATTGTTGGAACAACCGATGCGCACACGCGCACGCTCTGACTTAAATCCTTTAGAACACTTGTTGCTTAATACTACGGATGGATGGCGGGGTAAAAGGGCAATAACGGGAGTTGATGAGTGGGCTACCGGACAATTTAGTTTTAAAGTATCCCAATAATCTAGTACAACGGATTAGGGGAATAAACGGATTGATTTCTTCTCGTTCCCAACAGGAGGTAAGACTGTTGCACTGATGCCAATGGCTATGAGGTATAAATCTCATTGTTGTTGCAGGCGAGGGTTAGCGAAATAGATTTGCCTGTCTTTGGCAGTTTGTCCAATGCTGTTGGAAAGCACAACGCGCAAACGATTTTCACCTTGTTCGAGTGGAATGATCAAGGTTTTTCGATAAGCTTCGCGGCGAGGGGGTAATAGGATTTTGCCGCGTGTGATGACGAGCTCGTCATTGAGGTAAACTTCGATGGCTTCAACGGGGTTCGTATTGGCAGCAATGCTCAATTCTAAGGGTAAATGCCAAATTTCGGTTTGGCTGTGGTTTGGAGGAAAGATGATGTCAAATTGTGGTGGTTGGGATTGTGCCAGTTGTTCGACATGGGATTGGATTGGTTGGGATTGTGCGAGGGCTTGTTTGAGGGATCGTAAAATGAGGGTATTGGCGACGATGTCGGGGCGGTATAAGCTGTCTCGCATTTGTGCGGCTGTGATGTAGTCGGCGGCTTTATCAACGCCACGGTTGATTTGCCAGCCAATCATTTGATCGCCGTTAGGTGAGCCTGTGTAGTGTCCGGAGGGTGTCCAGGCGATCCATTCGCCGTAGTTGCCGTGAAAAAGAGTAAGTAAGTTTTCAAAGGTTTCTGTGTTCCAGAGGCGGACGGTTTGGTCATCACTGGCAGAAGCAAGTAGGCTGCCATCGGGTGAGACTGCTAGTGCCCAGACTGTGCCTTTGTGTCCAATGTAGTCGCCGAGTTTGGTGCCCTCACGGTTGTAGGCTGTAAGGATGCCGTGGCCTCCTCCGCTGATAATGCTTTGTCCGTCAGGGGTAAAGGTGTAGGAAAAGTGACCATATCCATCAATGTTGCCGCGTTCAATACTGGTGATGGTGCGATTTTGGTGAAGGATTTCTAGTATGGCATTGTGTCCCCCTTTTCCAGAACGGGTGCTTAATGTCCAATCGTGCCATTGGTCTTGTGCTTGTTGGTAGTTATTAGTGTTATAGAGCCGTTTGGGGGTACCAAATAGACGGGTTGGAGTGGGGAGGGTGAGGTAGTATTCTAGGGGGCCGTAATCATTTATTTGCCATCCTGAATTCGTACTTTTCCCCCAAGCCAGTGTTTTTCCGTCATTCGCAAATCCCACAGCCCAAATAAGGGCACCCACGCCGACTAGGCGCTGTTTGAATTGGCCGTCACGTAGTGACCAGATGTGAATTGCTTGATTAGAGTCACCACCCGTAGCAGCCCAACGGCCATCGGGACTGATAGCGGTGGCCCGTATTATGTTGTCATGGGCTTTGTAGGTGACAAGTTTTTGTCCTTCGGGGATTGTCCAGACGTACACACAAAATTGACCACCTCGACCACAACCAGATAGCAGATAACGCCCATCAGGACTGAAGGTAAGGCTACCGACTACCGAGCCTTGATCAGCTAATGTTTTGATGAAGTCCCCTGTTTGTCCATTCCAAAAGCGTATAGTGTGATCCACACTGCCAGAGGCGATGGTGCCAGTTTGGGGCGAGATAGCCACTGCATACACTTTATCAGTGTGGCCCTTGAGTGTGGCAATCAGTTGACCCTCTTGTACTTGCCATAGGCGCAAGCTGTGGTCATAACTGCCTGTGACGACGCGCTTGCTATCAGGGGTGAAGGCGACGGCGTAGATGGCATCTGTATGTCCTTGGAGATTGTGTAGGCGACGCTGTTGTGAAACGTCCCAAAGGATAGCATTGAAATCCGCACTACCAGACACGAGGTAGTGGGCGTCGGGGGAAAAGGCTAAGGATAAAACGACATTGGTATGCCCCTTGAATAATGCAACTATGTTGCCTGTGTGGAAGTCGTATAGGCGGATGGCATATTGATTATCATCGTTACCTGCTAAAAATCCGCCAGCCGCCAGCCACTGTCCATCCGGAGATAGGGCCATCGCATAAATCTTGCCTTTATGCCCCTCTTCGATTTGACCCCGCAGCGTGCGCACCGTTTTGCCTGTTTCTATATCCCATACGCGGATCAGTTTATCATTGGAGGCGGAGACGAGAAAACGGCCATCAGGTGTGAAAACGATATCGTTAATCATCGCTTTATGCCCGCCTGGATCGATTTGTAGGATGGCGGATTCGGGGGGCTTTGCAGCGGTTTTAGTGTTTTGTGGTTTAGGCCCCTCGGTAGATTGGCTGGCTTGCCAGAGGTAAAAGCCTAAAGCGAGTAGTAATGTTAATAAAGCGAGGTTGCTTATAATTTTCATGGTGCAGCGTCTAGCACTAATTTTATTGATCACTCTTGATCATTCCTTCCCAGTTTGGCTAAAAAATTGGTTTATTAAAAA
>Ga0209780_1002203_pt1 | contig 13669 bp, 10 predicted proteins | sample WorMetexBAHAMAS2_FD_187384 | JGI IMG/M metagenome (GOLD analysis project Ga0209780, IMG submission 187384) | Marine gutless worms symbiont microbial communities from Max Planck institute for Marine Microbiology, Germany - Inanidrilus exumae... | ecosystem: Host-associated > Annelida > Digestive... | reverse complement strand
CATACGACACTGAGCAGTCAACACGGTGCCCGCCGTTGGACGAACAATGCAGTTCGGCGATAATTATCTCAACGACGGTCCTTTGCCGCCTGAAATACTCAAATAGATGGCCACAACAGCTTCAATTCTGTGTCACATCGGTCGCGCGCGGTGTCCTTTGAAGTGCCGGATCGGACGACCACCTACGTCGTGGTCGACGGCGGTGCTTCGGGCCGCAGTGTGCGAGGAGGACACAGTCAGTAGGGGCTGGTGGGCTGGCCCCTGGGGTCGAATTACAAGTACAGACGCCTGACATTTAATCTGCTCTGCTGGCAGCCAGATGAGTAATGTTCACTACAGCACAGACACCACACTTTCAGTACAACATATCTAAACTCCCCATACGGTCAACTTCCCGTTCCCACGGGAGTCCCGCGAAAGTTTATCCCGCTACCGCGGGAGCCTCGCAATTTGCAGTCCCATTCCCGCTTATACCGCGGGATTTTTCTAAATTTCAATCCCGATCCTGCGGGAAATCCCGCGGGACTCCCGCGGGACATTCCTGCTCCCGCTCCCGTGCAAAACTCTAGCTGGTTCACATCATTTAATAGACCGATCTTTCACTACTGTAAAGTAAATATTTGAATCATGTATCTCAGTGTTATTTCTTGTACAGGTCCACCCTCGTTAATCCGCCGTAATTCTTTTTCTGAAAATTTGGCAGATTAACGAATTTGGCAGATTAATGAAAACAGGCCTTTTGTGGGGCAGGGTGTGTATTGTGTTCGTGTCTGTACAGAGTAAGCCTATATGCACCACACAACATCATATTACTGTTGTAAAACGGTACTGAATGATCTTGCAAAAAATCAGTGCATGTCCAGTTCGAATAAAATACATTTATCAGTTTTGTCAATTTACGTCCAATGACAGTGGGTTTCGACAGAAATTTAGCAGGAAATAATTACGGCCGTAGTGTAGTTTGGCGGGTTAACGAGTGGTAAATCAATAGGTTGCTATTGAAAACGTTTTGGCGGATGGCGGTTGGCGAATTGGCGGATTAACGAGTGCTTTTAACATGGGAATGAATTCTTTCTGTGCAGTTTTCACGGAATAGCGAATTTGGCGGATTAACGGGTGGCGGAATAAAGAGGGTGGACCTGTACTTAATTTTATTAACTGACAGAATGCTTTTTATTATTGGCTTCAAAGACATTTCACTTTGTGACGTTTGGTTTGTTTGTGATGCGCATTGGCTGATGTCTATTTGGCCTAAGCATTGGGCAACTAGAAGGTGGTCCACCCCGAAGGTAAAGGTAAAGGTAAACCTTTGGAAATTGTAGAATCAAAGCCAGATGCTGTTGTTGATGTCAAACTGACCGTGATAAAGCAGTTAAGGTCAAAATTAGTTTAATATTTTTAACGTCTACAGTGTCAACGGCTTGTGTCTGACATTGTGACCAGGTCGTTGTGCGTTCATTGGAGTCGGGTTCCGAGATCGGGCAGATTCATTTGATCTGCTCGTCTCTATTCAAGACCATTTTAAGTGCGTTCTTTCTCTTTCTCTTTAACTGAGTTTATGTCACTTTTCTGTACCTTCTATGACATGAAATGAGACCTACATGATGTAGATTTGAAAAGTGTTTTATTGAGGCCAATGTAGATGTTGCAGTAGTTCGCAGTGAACAGTGGAGAAAATTGTAATTAATAAATGTTTCTAGACTGATACCGGTGTCACTGAATGACTGACTTCTTCAGTGATTGGCTAACACACAGGTAATTTAATTTTCATAGAATAGTTGTTTATTTGTATGTACAGGGTGATGCAAAAACATTGGCATGTAAATATATGTCAAATGCTGACAGATTTGTCAGAATTTGTTAACTGCAAAAGTCTACAGTAAATTTGCCATAAAACTGTAATTAGAGATTCACCACACCTGAAGAGTGTCACTACACTACCTTGTGAAATATATAGCACCTTATGACTCACAGTGGCCGGTTTTATGTTACCCTGTAGTTGCTCTGTGTGTATTTATGTCCTCAAAATGTCGTATTTTCCTGCCGTCTTCCGTGCCAAACACTTTTGTTGTTAGGTCGACCTAATAAAGCTGGTCTCATGCATACGTACGTATGTACGTCCAACCATCCACAAAACGTTTCTTTGTTTGGTTTCAATGAAATTTGGCGTGTAGGTAGAGGTCGATGAGTGATGCACGATGGTATGCAGTATGACCCAATCTATGGTCAGGGTCAAGGTCATGATCCCTTCAAAGTTGGAAATCCCGCCGTTTTCAAGAGCTATCTCTTCCGCCATTTACGAAGGGAGGTGGCAACTGACCAAGGATTTTTAGACAGGGCACAATATCTAAATTTGATCGGACCGGATTTTTGATATTAGGCCTAGTTTTTGTGTCACGTGACTTTGAAGTTGGCAGTAACATCAGTTGTGAAGAGTCAACCTTCAGTCCTGTATGGGGCTAATTTATTTTATATTGTTTTCAAATAAGTAAACAGTTGCACTGAATGTTGTTCCAAGCGTGCTGTACATAATGCTGCTGTTCAACGACACACGACATTGAGAGTTGTTGTTATTGACCGCTGTAGGCGAGTAAATCGCGATGTTACCGTGACAACAGATGAGAATTCATCTGCTGCCGGACCTGATGGAGACTTGTCGTCATCAGCAGATACTGCACCCAAGTTGGACCTTGCTTTTAAGGAAGGAGAAACAATTAAGATCAACATCACGGTAAGTACTGCTGGATTTTTCTGTTTATTAATTGCAATGCTGTTACTACGGTTTTTGGTCAACAGACCTGATTATATACTCCAGTCCGCTTATGTGTTAATGCCAGAAAACATAAATTGATGAAAACTAATACATATATTACAGCTATTTGTCATAGTATACAACTGTTGCCAATGTTGTTACTCAGTGGTGGCTGATAGTTTGATTGATGATTGTATCCGTGTCATTTGAAGTCTTTTTGTATTCTAAGCTACTTTTATAGGTCGCACGGGGGTGTAACTCATAGAGTGTTGTACTTGCGATCAACAGGTCGTGGGTTCAAATCCTACTGGAAATCGGGGCAAAGCTGCATAACAACTTTTCTACCAGAATCGTCCCACTCCGTTTCCAGGCGTGAGATCGTAGGAGGCGACCGAAACTGGGTTTAGTTTGTTTTGTTTTATGATTGTGTTACCTGTATTGCTTAGTTAAGATTTATTCTTGTACTTTGTTGTATTTGGTTTAGTTTAGTCTTGCGGTGTGATATTTTTCTTCCCCTGTTGTAGGCGCTGGCATAATAATTTAAATGATCCTCTCGATCCCTTTCCCTTTCGGGTGGCTGCTGAACTGGGTATAGGGATAGCTCTCCACCCTTGACCTTTTGTCTCTGATATAGCCATATTTGTGCTGAAAGGGGACGTTAAACTCCAACTAACTAACTAACTGCGTAACAACTTTGGGCAAGTTGTTTACACCTATGTGTTTCTGTCACCAAGCAGTATAACTTGGTACCAGCCAAGGGGCAGTGACCTCTATGGCCGGGAAGGTAACCGCAGGCCAGGTGGAAACTAATGGCAGCCTACCGCCAGGTGGATAACTTAGTCACCAGCTGGCTGACTGCCTGTACACCAGGATCAGCTCCAGGCCCAACGCTTGGTAACGAGTATGGGAAACCTTTACTTTTTTAAGCCACTATCAGTTTATGCTTCAAGGCCTAGTTTCTATGGTTACGCCAGGTGAGACCGAGTTTTCTGAAGGTGAACGTTTCATATTTGTGGAGTCTGGATGTGCCAATCAACATTGCATGTCACCAGCCAACACTGCAGGACTGGATCCATGAATGGCTAGGCATGGCAGTTTCTTGGGGGCCCCTACAACCAGAGACCTCAATATAGTTTTATTTTAAAAATTACAAGGAAATGTACCTGTTAGAGGTAGTTAGTGGAAGAGACATTCATCTTATCTCATTGTCTGTTTTACCGCCATGTGCAATATATAGGATTAGAATTAGATCATGTATTGGGACAGATTAAAAGAATCTTAGTTATTTCAGATTTAGATGCAAGTCTGAAAGAGGAAAAATCTGGAGGCTTTTGTTTTAACTCCGTTGTTTTGAACTGTGTCCATAGCATTGCATTCATTACAGTGGAAAGTGTCCGGAGTGGGTGAGACACTGCGTGTTTCAGTCCAGCTCTACAACAGTGTCAAAAAAGCACCGAAGATAAATAAACTGTGAATTTATGTGTACATCTCTATGTGTTCACAGACAAGGAAATCAACTGAGGCTGCAGCAAAGCAAAGACCTCCACGTTCTCCAGTCGGCACCGGCGGCTCTCCGTTCCTTCCACCTCCTCCAGGATCTTCCAGCAGGGCACCTGGATCTCCATCACGGTCTGGCCTTCCACCGCCCCCCTCACCTACTGGAAACCGCCGGATTGCTGGTTCACGTACTATTGCAGACAACGAGTAAGGTTTTCACTGTCGCTTGTGATAATAGTAAACATTTGTATAGCACTCAGTTAGGCTGGTTCTCTGCCTCCAGTCATTCTAGAAGATAAGTGTCACAGCAAGATGTCCTTCTGTAGCCACCTTCTATGACTGTTTTAATGGATCTTTTGCAGGTAAATCTAGATTGTCCAGTTCCGCCCACTTGTTCCTGAGGAAACAGCTTTGGCGATAAATGATACCAGTAGGGTTTTTAATGCCATTGTCACCCACCAAAGTAATGAAGAAAACTCAGAGTACTAACCCTAACCATGGAAAAATTGCTATCTGAACAACTACTCTCTTGATCTGTCCTTCTCCAAAAACGGCAGTGACCAGTTCTGGAAAGCTGCAGCATCCTTAGAAGTTTTTCGTTGCTGGACTCCAATGTGGAGCATCTTATTGATCCTTTGACTGGTGTTGATCCAGGACCAGAAATGTATTGCTGTCAGAATCCCGTATGAATAAGAAATTGTAGTACAGATCTCAGGTGAGTCTTGTTGCTGCTTATTCAGATCCCATTATATAATTACTGGGGTCCAAAACGGATGTAATGAACTTCTCCCAGGGCTGTTGGAATAGGCCCAGAAATTTCGAGGCCGGACGTCATACAAGTGACCAGTGCCGGCTTTATTTGTTTGTGTTTATTACTGGCCGGCCTACACATACACCGTGTCCCAAAATTAGTGATACCCCTACAGATAAGTTGATCTAAAATCGTTAATACGATAGAATTTAATAAAATTTTAAACATTTATAGAGACGATCTCTTAACAAAATGTTAAAGCTTGTGTCCACCTTTGGCCTTGATGCAAGCACGAAGGCGAGTGTGCCACTGCTTGATTGCCTTGTCAATAACACGCTGGTCAAGTTCGTCCTAGACAGTCTGGATACGCTGGCGCAGCTCATCGACATTGTTGACCTTTACCTTATACACTTGCTCCTGAATTACCGACCACAGTTTATAATCCACCGGATTCAAATCCGCACTGTTGGGCGGCCAGAGTGTTGGCGGGATGAAAGCTGGTGTTTCAGTCGAAAGAAGGTTAACTGTCGCCCGCGCACGATGAGCTGACGTAATAATGACGTCACAACCAAGGTATAATGAGTGCACGCGGTAAGGCGCGGTCATGTAATTAGGTATGGCGGTAAATAATAGTAAGTAAATGCAGTTTTTAATATTTGGTTGAAATCCATGAACTACAAGCTGAATTATATGTGTTTTAAACGCGGAGTATCGCTAATTTTGGGACACGGTGTAGTGTAGGGGGGGGCCAGACTAGCAACACTCGCTGGCGTCTGTCATCGTCTGTAAAACTCTGCGGCCGGTCTGCAGGCGGATTCACCCGCGCAGGCCAGGCAGTAATGTCATGATGCCTCCAGTCTAATTATAGGTCCATGCTAACACTGCACGGCGGGCCAGTAGTATTATGTCTCATTAGGACGACAACTTGTTTGTGTTTATTTTGTGCCATGAAGTCTTTCAATGTATTGATGCGTCTGCTTTTTGTGTTAGTTTAGTTCGTCGATACCAAGCTAGATGATTGGGAAGAACACCCTGTTTGTTTAGACGGGGAAATTAAACCTTAACTGAGTCAATCAAACCATCTCACAAGACTTTCACTAGCAGTCACCTGTTTCCCTTAGCCAGACACGAGTACATTGCGTGATGTGTATCTTCACTGCACAACTTTTACTGATACTGTTTGCACCAACGTCTGAAAGGATGGCCAGGCTGAGTTGACCTTGGTGGCTGGTTAAATGATTAATATGGTTTACCTGGTCACAAGTGGTCATCCATCCCAGGATGCAACATGACTATGTTAACTGTGACCACACTAATGGGAATCACAGAAACAACCGTTAAAAGTACATTCTTATTTTTATTTTTAACGATGTCAAGATTTGTTTGTTTATTGTGCTTAACAGCACCACTCAGGCTGCTGAAAGTCTGGAAACACTGAAGATCGATTCCCAGAATTCCCCGACTGTGAAGGATACTGCGACTGATAATGACTGGGTGAGCTTTGACTGAGAACTTAAACCACGCCTCCTGTTATTACACCTGCGTCACTGACGGAAGTTGCTGATGTTTGCAGCTAGCCGTGTTGTTGACATGCTAACATATTAGGAGGCTGTGATAGTTCCGATCTCTATGAAGTCTCAATGGAATTTGTTGTTCTGCAGTATAGCAGCTAAGTGTGTGCTGTAGTATTATAGTCAGTTAGATATTTGTGTCAGTCAGATCTAGTCAGAATACATTGTGTTTTACTTGTTGTTTTTCTCATTGAGATGAAGAAGCAATGTAAATATGCAGATACATTTGTTTTACGACTGTGTGGCACCAGTGCCGGATTATGACCTTACGGGCCCTGACACGTCGGCAAAAACAGGGCCCCCTGCCTACTGAACCTTACCTTTGAACTGAAATGAGTTGGAAATGCAAAAATCGAAAGAAAAAAACAGATAATGATTATTTCATAAAATTTAACTAACAACAAATTATTCCTGAAATAGATAGGAACTTAGAACAGTCTTTTCCTTATTTTTTACAGCTGTGAATGAGTCAATAATATCTGCGAGGGCAGTTTTTTGGGACAAAGTCATGGTGAAGCATGATTTTCAGCTTTCTTAGTGGCATGTCACAAAGTGCGATATTGCTGGTCATAGAGTCGGTGCAGTTATTAGAAGATGATGAAGATGTGTATTTGTGTCAGTAGCAAGGGCTTTCATCAGAACTTCACTTCCCCCAACTCTTCTCGGGCCCAGGAAACCACATGTTAAATGAGGTCCCAGATCCTCCATGGGAAGGGGCAATTTTGGGGCATGTATCCATTGAAAAGCATTGTAAAGCACAGAATTTGAGCTCTGCCAAAACGGCTGATCTGATTGAGATAATGGGCTGTTGAGTCTTGTATTAGATGCAGTCCAGATTGGATGAGTTCATTTGACGCCGCAATGTGTGACAAAATGTTTAAGGAGATGCGGCTCGTGATCTGTCGTGAGGGGCGACAGCGATGCGACATTTCGTCGGATTAATTTGATGTCTCGTCTATTTTTCATATTCAGAGGCGGTTCTAGCTATTAGGCCGTGGCCTACGCAAACTTGTGCCTGGCCTAACCAAACGAAATTCTGCCCCACGTACACCACTCCTGTTGGCCTATCCAAAATTTGCTTGGCCCTTTGACTGGCCTACCCAAATGAAAATTCCTAGAACCGCCCCTGTTCATATTCAATGTAAGGGGCTCTGGCACAGAAGCACCATGGTTAATCCGGCACTGTGTGACACATGACATGCAATGATGCCGTGTCTGCATGTCTCCTCATGTTGGTGTATCTCATCTCACTGATGTTATCATTAGCTGGACACGTGCAACCCAATTGCTGAGTCTCTCATTAGCAGTCCTGGTTTTCCATGGACCACACTCGAGAATGTGAATAATTGGTGATAACTATAAAATATTGGCCAGTTACACAATTATTGTTTTATTGCATTTGTTGGGCCACGTTGCCCATTCATATATCCTTTAGCATCGTCTTTTCTGTTTTGTCGTAATCTCCGAGATGCACTGAATTCTTCTACGAACTTGTGGTCGATCATATCGCATAGTTGCTAATATGCAACTTTCAGTTTTGGGGGACCTTTCTTAATTTTTGAGGGGCAAAATCAGTTTACGGGAAAAAGTGGGATGTTTAATCAAGCCATATTTGCCAGGTATCGCCAACCACATAAGAACAGGCTGCACTTTGGGACATGTCTCTATATCTCAGTTTATACTTGAGCTTTGTTTATCTTGTGCTTGAGTTATTTTTTACTCATTTTATTTGTGTTATTTTCCAACCTTTACACTGTGTATTCTGTTTATGAAGCAAAACATATCTCATCAGTGAGACATTCTAATGGAAAGAGCGTTTTGTGTTTCTGCTAGGCTGTATTTCTTTGTGAAGCGTATTATCAGAATTGTTTAACAGCTTACAGTCCATGTACAACTGTTATTTTTTACATTCCTGCAGATCGTTTTCTTAGTATTCACTGACTTTTGTTTTTTTGTTAAGTTGTTGACAGTTCTTGTTGTTATTTCATGCAAGCTTTTATCATGTAGTAACAGTAACTAGATTAGATAGTTGCAGTGTATGTTATTCACTGCAAATTGGTGTTGATTGTGTAAAACATGATCTGTGTTGTCTTAAGTTATCTCCTGTTTCATTAGGGGGTTGAGGGGCAGGTCTGATACCATGGGTGGGAGTTCCCCGGCTGCTTCTTTTGGGTTTTACCTAAGAGAAGCATTCCAAAACCAGACTCTCACAGGTAAGATATTATACAACGAGAGTCGTTAGGCACTGGTATGTTCTAGGTCTTTAGGAACTGAAGAACAGCAATTACACAAGATATCACATTGAACTGATAAATAGGTCTTGTGCTGTTTGCTTAGTTTCCACCCTGTTGTAGGCACTAGCATAATAACTTAAATGAATCTCCCCTATTCTTTCCCATTTTGGGTCGTAGTTGAACAAAATTAATGCGGTCGGGAGGTTACTGAATCATTGGCCATCCTTAAACTGGTGGAACTAAATCTCCACCAAAGACCTTGTCTCCGATATAGCCTATTTTTGTGCTGAAAGGGGACGTTAATCTCCAACCAAACCAAATCCTGTTTCATTACTATCGTGTAGCAGTCTTCCTTGGTGGTAGTTCAGTCATTCCGATAACGGCCAGTGCTATTATATTATAGCAGTTCACTGATAGATTTGGCATTTATGTGCATGCAGAACAGTAGTAATAGCTATAATTAGTAATAGTAATTAGTTATTGCATGCTGAATTTGCATTTGCTGGATTATGATGAAATGTGACCGATGGTTATATACTGATATTTGCTGTAAGGTCTAACTGATTTGACACCTTGTTTGTATTCAATTTTGATACATTCATTCTCTCAATTTCCAGTCCATAGTGAGATTGGCAGTGTATGTTGAAGCAACACTAGCTTTCATTTACCAGCAGGACACCAATACATTAGCACAGAACTGTTATTATACACACACTGAACGTCCCATGAACGCCATGGCACTGGCAGTTCATACTAAGCACAACTACTAAACCTGATTTACAGCGGAACACACAGACTTCCTAATTATACGAAAGTCACTTGAGAAAAACGGCATAAAGTATCGCAGAACATTTGAAGTCACTGAATATTCAGTGATGCAAATGTCAGATTTTATCACAACTGAATGCAGTTGACTAAATTATGTAAATAGCTGCAAAGTTAACAATATTTAGTGTACTTTAATTTATGCACATCAACAAACTTGCTAATAATACAGAAAAAACACCTACAAACGACATTTAGGTTGTTTATTGATTAATAAATATGCTCATGATTCAATGCAATTAATCAAATAACACAAATATTGTTGTTTCATGCATGATTTTCATATAATAAACTTAATTAACAACTACTGAGATAACAGTCCGGTCCGGTTCAGTGGCCGAGATGGAGACTTACACTTTGCTGCAATAATAACGGACATAGCATTATCACAAGCAACCAACCTAATTCACAGCGGAAATGCAAATAACTATGCAAACATTTTGAAGAAAGTTCAGACGTCGAAACTAACGGGCATTTATGTCAAAGTAGTTAATAGAAAAAGGATGCAAATAAAATGGTTGAAAGGTCAATGCATACAAAAATGTGAAACTAAAGTGGTCAAAAACATTTTGGATGCAAGATCACAAAATTCAAGTTGAGTGACCAAATTAGATTTTTGACGGAAGTAAATTAAATACATGTCAAACAAAGCAGCAAAACACGACCAATAGTCAAATTGTTGTAAACCAACAAAATGGCAATATAACAAACTTTACATGTTCTGCATAACGTGTTTTCTGCAGATAATGGAAAAACATTACAATTGCAGACATGTGAGTTAGGTTGCTCTTGAAATGACATTGGCTAAAGGGGGACGGGGCAGTTTAGTAGAACAATCACTGGTGGTGGCAGTGGTTGAGGAAGCTACTGTCGTGCATTGATAATGTTGATGAATTCTGGTTTCAATGATGCACCACCAACCAGGAACCCATCAACATCAGGCTGTCTCGCCAACTCAGCACAGTTTTCTGCCGTCACTGAACCTATCAACACACAAACTACTTCTGTCAACCTCGTTCCACCAAAATGGTATTGAAGAAACTGAATCCAGCACAACAAAAGCAGACATGCATCAGCAAACGTAAGATATTTTAGCACAAAATAAACAGAAAAACTAAAGACGGATTCAGTCACCTTGAAATCCACTGAACCTATTCTCCAAGTCAAGAAGACGGCATGGGGAAAACGTGTGCAGTTTCAGCCAGAAAACGACACAATAAATTCTGACAATATTTTGTGAACTTGCGTTTACTGATGTCTGAACGTGACAGTTGCTGCTACTTTGATCACTACAGTCGGTGTCAGCTGAAACCTTTCATATCAAGTCTGTTTGCATATTAACCATCAGTGATTAAAACGGCTAAAACAACCAACAAATTGTCTAGGGTGAAGACTTGCAAGTTTGCAAAAAATACGAGTAACCAAAAGTTAAACCACGTAAAACATTATAGCAAGGATATCAAGCATATTTCCCTCAACAATGGTAATGACAGTATGTTACATTGATGTCTTTATTCAACTGAACTGGCAAGAGTCCATTATCACAATGAGAGCATTTTCCCATTACTAATATGGGGTGCAGCGGACTTACCTCCATAAAGTATGCGGACATGGCTTGCGACATCTGCGCTGACATGTTGCTGAATCCAATCACGAACGCTTTTCTGGGCCTCTTGTGCCTGCGCCGGCGTCGCTACCACACCCGTGCCAATTGCCCACACAGGCTCATAGGCAATCACAACACGCTGCCAGTCTGCCACGTCCTTTATGTTGTCTACAATTCAGTCATTTGCATGTCAGTCACAGTGTATTGTTTTTTTTAATGATTCAACATGACAAAATGTGCACTAAAACGCAGGCAAGTAGCCAACTGAGGCTAGTGCATGGAACCATAACAGAAACACAAGTGCCCAGATTAATTTGGCAAATGACCGCATCACCAACTTTAAACCATTCACGGTTGCGAAAATGGATTCATCCTATCGCGACCCTGGTTCCTTGGACCCACATGAGTCAGCCTCCCAAACGGCATCTTGATTGGTTCAGCCATTTTTGCACAGCTCACCCGTGTGCCCAACAGACAGTCATTCAAACATACACACCACGCAACATATGTAGTAACAGACCACATCCATGCATCGTGTGCTGGCGATGCAGCCTGATAATGAAAAACAACCGAAAATTAAAACCAGTTAGGCACAGAAGCTCCAGTCTGAGTCCCAGTCCACGAAGAGAGAAGGAAAAAATTGTACCATATTACTTAAAATAATCAAGCGGTTATTGACAGAGCACTTTAAAATCAATTAATCAGACATGGTAAATCATTAACAGCCATAGGTACATATACTTCTTAATTCACATATACACAGATGATGTCTATTCTGCCTCCGTACCGGCGATGGCCTTCATCTGCCTGAAGCAGACTTCTTCCGTCTTGTTAGCCTGTCTCTCTTCCAGCTTCTCTCCGATGCAAGGAATCAAGTGAAGTCCAGACGCCAGCGCATGAGCAACCTTCTCACCAATCAACTGTCACATACACACATACATACATCCATTTAACGACCATTTTCGGAGTAAACCCGGCTGTTGTCTTGATTCTGAGCGTGTTTCATGATAAATTTTTGCTTGCCCAGACACCCCTCTGACTCCACATATGATGATGATTGTCGATTTGTACAACGCATTGCGCAAAGCGCCTCTACTGCGCTATGTGTCCCGGTGCGTTGTGTAAAGGAATGTTTTCAGTGCTGATCGAAAAGATCCGATGCTGAGCGACGGGTCACAGCAACGATCAGGCAGCATGTTCCAGACCATTGGACCTGCCACGGAGAATGCCCGATGTCCGAACCCACTACAACAATGACGTGGTACAATCAGCTAGAATCTTCCTCTCTTCAGCCACTGACTCTATACGAACTGGACACCCCTCCATTTAGCAACAGTAAACAGGACATATGTACAGTGGTTTATACTGAGTATGACTCATCTTCAAGGTGCTCACGTATGTCACTTGTTAACGAGGGAATGTGTCAATCTATGACGTCACAGCTCAACAAGACAACATGCTAAGATCAGACTCTATGATACTGGAATTCCCAAGTCGGTATTTACCGCGTCGGGTTCTCCAAAGACGTGCCGTCGTTCAGAGTGACCAAGGATGACCCACTGACAACCACTGTCTTTGATCATTGCTGGGCTGAAACATACCAATCTTGCACCTTACCATTAACAGTAATGATCAGCAAGCTCATGTTATGGAGACGGTGTAGATAATGAGAACTCTAACATCTTCTCCATAATCCGAATGTACTAGATGCTGTTAGCAAGGGCGTATGAGCAGTAACTTTTCTCCAACAGAATCATCCAGTTCTAAACTGGGGGTTCTACTGGCTAACACTGGCTAAACCGTACAATGGCCGTAAAATATTACTGTTCACTGCTGCCAGCAGAGATGTAAATTTTTCAGAAAAATGGAAATTTTCTACGTATGAAAATTTCAGTAACATTTTCACAGCTTTCAATCATTATCTAACAAGGTGTCGCCCTAACGGGGCGTAACACTCTGGCCCGTTGTCGCATGCCGACGTCGCGTGCTGCCCCCTGGTGAGTTACGTTCATATGTGAGTGTTACAGATGCCGACAGACGACGATGACATATGATGACAGATGCCAGCGACCATTACTAGTCTGGCCCCCTACACTATGTGTAGGCAGACCAGTAATGATTAATGATCATGTTGAGTATGACAAATTCTAGCAAACTGCAACACATGTATGTGATTAAAGTCATGAGCACTGACACATTCAAGGAGATGGCATTCAATGGGGAGGGTGGTAATAGTAATAGTAATAGTGTAGGGTGCCAGACTAGTAATGGTCGCTGGCATCTGTCATCATATGTCATCGTCGTCATCTGTAACACTCACTTATAAACGTAACTCACCAGGGGGCAGCACGCGAAGTCGACATGCGACAACGGGCCAGAGTGTTACGCCCCGTTAGGTTCAAATAAGTCACATTCAGTGGACCTATGTTAGTG
>Ga0209780_1002202_pt1 | contig 13670 bp, 9 predicted proteins | sample WorMetexBAHAMAS2_FD_187384 | JGI IMG/M metagenome (GOLD analysis project Ga0209780, IMG submission 187384) | Marine gutless worms symbiont microbial communities from Max Planck institute for Marine Microbiology, Germany - Inanidrilus exumae... | ecosystem: Host-associated > Annelida > Digestive... | reverse complement strand
ATGTTTTACTGCCCACACGCCACTGCTAATAGCCACCAGCACATTGAATCAGGGAGATGATGCTAGAGTTGTCAGTGGTGCTACATACACCATCTTCGTACTGTCAAAAGGATAATATTAAATACAAAATATATAAACTACAAAACTGAATATGTGTACTGCCAGTAAAGCTGACTACTATACCTCCATCTCAACAGGGAACGTGTACTTGCACCTGGTGTCAACAAGGTGTTCCCATAACACTTGACTCTGTGCAAACACATAACAACTCATTCACTCACTTGGCAATAAGAAACATATTTTACAGCACTCAAACAAGGTCATTCCCACTGTTAACCATCTGAGTTAGGCAGGACATCTGGTCAACACTGCTTCATTGTTAAAGAAAGTGTCTGTATTAAATAGCCGACTGCATGACAATCTAGCACATTCGTTTTTCACAGCATTCAATCAACCACTTATGAGTGACAATGCTTTAAAGCACAAAGTTTACTGCTATCACAATTACCATGTTTCGTTAAATAATACATCAAAGTTATACATCTGTAAGCATGATGGACAGCAGTATGACAGAGCAATGAAGGGACGTGGAGAGACCTTGGCGAGGTTGTCCGGTGGAAAGAGAAAGCCGGTGTAGAACTTGACGTCAGACTGAGTACTGGAAATGACTGCAATGAGCACGTTGTATGCAGCACAGTGGATCAGTCGACCCAGTTCCACCAGGTCAGCTGCTGAGGAGGGTGAACCAGACACACAGCGGACACAGTCCTCGCTGCGTAATGATGCAGCAGCCCTGCCACATCATCAGCATCATCATCATCATCATCATCAGCAGCTATGTAATTACATGCGCTTTACCACCAACACAACAGCTCACAAATGACGCTTACACTGCTCTCGATTAGTTCAGTAAGTAGATCTCTGCTAGAGTCATCAATCAAACCAAGTCAGTACTATGACTTTTATTAGTCAAAACTAAGGTAAGAGCATCAGTGGCAGCAGAGCATGAACTTGGTCAGAGCGGTGGTCATCTCTTTGCCAGACGTCACTCCAGTGTTGCCGCAGTATTTCTTATTGACCGCAGACTGCTTGGAATGCACAGCATCCTTTTGAAGACGTCGATACATCAGCTCCGCCAACTGCAGACTACAGAGCGTCTTTATCAAGTCCATCTCAGTCACCTAAAACACATCAGTTTTGATCACAGAATTTGGTATCAATTCAATTTCACGAAGAAAGATGCATAAAAGCAAAAAAATCACAAGTAATCTGTATTAAGACAGATAATTTTAGATATGCGTGTACGTTGTCAAGATATGATAAAATTATGCATAAATTACTATAAAATATGTTGAATGTGACACAATGGTGGTTAGTAATCAGTGTAAGTAATAAATCAAAATCAAACCGACAAAAAATCAACTCAGATTCACATGACTGAAACACCCTTATCAGACAATCTGTACCAGTGTGGCACACTCCCTCTAAGTATGACATGCCGCATCCACTTGACTGTATATTCCAACAGCGTGTTGCTAAACTCCTTGGAGTATTCCATAGTGCTAACCTCAACTTTGACGACCATGTGAATTTTGTGTTGACTGTCTGTTCTCAGCGAATATACTTGTTGAAACTGTTGAGAAGTCAAGGCCTACCACCTAAGGAGATGCACACAGTATTCAATGCCCTGATACTGTCGCGCATTACATATGCTCTGCCAGTCTGGGGTGGACATCTCACTAAACAACAAAGGCAGCGAATTAACGCCTTCTTGAAACGGGCCCGAAAGTATGGGTTTACTGAGAAACTGAACAGTATAGAAGAGCTGTTAGAGAAGGCTGATGCCGGACGTTTTGGGCGAATGCTAAACCCGGCGCATTGTCTTCACTCCATTTTACCTAATAAGAGTAATAAATCGCATCGGCTCCTCCTTAGAAAAAGAGTACATGCATTTAGCCTTCCACAGTGTACTTATAATCTGTATAAAAATACTTTCCTCCCCTGTTGTCTTTTTAAGTTTGTATAATCTTTGAGTTTGTGTAGTTAATCCGTGTTTTTGAGTGTGTGTTTTATACATGTGTTGTCTCTTCTGGTGCCAGTTCTTATTCAGTGCTCACGTTTGATGAGTCATAATAAAGATTTACTTACTTACTTACTTACTCTGTACCAGTGTGGCAACTCAGCCACAGACAATGACACACAGGTACAAGACTGACTGATGACAACAGTGACCTATGTTTCATTTGGTTGACAATGGTGACCTTACCCAAGTACCACCTGAATGAAAACATCACAGAGCTTTGCACCACAACAACAGGACCAAAGCTCTATAAGCATCATAAATCCATAACTGGCAGTTCATTTTAAAAGATATTATTTATTAGTTGTGAAAACGATTAATCATCACCACAAAAAAACAAAGCGACCTTAGCACATTTATGGTGATATAAACCTGTGTCACCACCAACTGAGCTAGGCTTGAAATACTAAAATTAGAAGCACAAAAATGTCCCAAAGCACAGTGAATTAAATGACAACAAAAACAGCAAACTGATTCCACTTTCTGTTTAGCCCCTTTGCATCACTACCACAACTCAGCCTTCCTGGGAAAGCTTTGTGGACTGCCGGAGTGAGTTGTCTACAGGCCAGATAACGTTCCAGTTGCTGAAGCAACAGAAGACACAAAACAGCAGTGAGAACACCAATGGCAATAAGACTTACAATGGCCGTTCGGCGAGATTCAATGGAGGCCATGATGCCGCTGATGTGGTCAGTATAGAACTCAACGACAGCCGCATCATCAGCAGCCTGAAGCATCTGAAGTACAACGTGCTCCAGCGCAGACCGACGCTGCTCATTGGTCAATCCACAGTCGTCGTCGTCATAGAAACGATATGCCGCATCCAATGACGGCTTCTGTTTGTCAAAACTTAGCCTGCAATGTGCATTCAGTAGAATGTTGTCACATAGTCCAAAAGAACATGATGAGTTTAGGTCCATCTAGGGAGATGGATAGGTCAGTAACAAAAATAAAATGGGTAACGGGCCAACCCAGCATCACGCAGAATGAACATTTAACGGGCCAACCCAGCATCAAACAGAAAATAAACATTTAAACAGTGGCTGTGTGACTCCTTTGCTCGGTAAATAATTTCTGCAATCTTCAACCCAACTTCTCACTGTATATGAACTTTGTTATAAAAAGTAATCAAAAAACTGGACAAATGAACAACAAGTTCCAGCACACTCAGTGCTATTCCTTAGCAAAAATAATTTCCATACGTTTATTTTCTTAAAAGAAACGTCTCACTGCAAAAAAAATCACCAGCAGATGTAAATCTATGATTGTATGAACAGCATAATTAAACGAAAGAAAACAAAATCAAGATAGACAAATCAAGTTAATCCTAAATGCATAATTTCAGCATATTTAAAGAAAGAAAAAATTCATCTCAGAAAACAGAGGCCTGAGACCATTACCTCTTGACAAAGTGGTCAAGAGCATGTTGAATGTGATCATGATAGACATGTTGACGTTCACGGCAATAAATGCTGATGAGCAGCTGCAGCAGCAGAGGACTCTGTGACAACTGCAGGGCTGCCAGCATCTGTAACATATTCATCATTGCATCACCAACTCACTCATATTCCTCCAATCAATGGCTTAACAATGCTCTTCTGCAATGAAGGACTTTCTGTGAGCATGTCAGATGCCTTAACCAACACTGTCAATGACTCAGTGACTCACGCAATCAGTCCAAGATAAACACCCGCAAATGACTGAAATGAACTTATAAAAACAGATGACTGCAGGTGCCCTAGTATTCCACAACACAGAAACATTTAGCAACCTGGTAGGTAAAATGACCAAACCAATTATATAAATGGTTAATCCACACATGCAGACTGATTTACAAAACAGACAACTAAACCTTATCAAGAAATGCTATTAGTTGTTGGTTTACATGCATTCGTTCTGACACATTCAAGTGCCTTTCTCTAAGAGATAAACTCAGCCTCTCACATCAGACGAAAATGCCTATAAATTTACACTATGAAGTTGCCAATTAGACTGAGTCGTTTATATTAAACTTAGGACTAAAGCAGTTATTTGGTCTTAAACATGAAGCTCAAACTGATTACTTGCTGTCTATTTAAAATATTACCCAAATTAAGACTAACGCCAAAATGTCTACTTAGACAGTTCTTATCAATTCGAGCCATACGTCAGTACCTTGTCCAGTGCAGCAATGTACTCATTATAGCGTGGACTGCCAACGGCGTATTCATAGCTTGATGCTGGCAAGCTGTTTGACACGAACACATCCAGACTTTCTCTGTCAACAACAGACACAACTATATACGTACATATAAACACGCATCCATAGATACATACGTACCATATACGTATACACACACAAATATGCACATGTTTATGTATAGATAGATAGATAAAGTTATTTATATACCGCTTATAAATTCAAAAAAAATCACTAGGCGCTTCAGTCACCAAAAAGATGAGTTTTCAGAGATCGTCTGAAGAAACTGAAGTACAGTCCCGGTTGCCATAGTCCGGTCGTTCCACACTCGAGGACTGGTGGCCAAGAAGCTCCTATCACCATGCTTCTTGTGTGTTTGCCGCATGAGTTTGCGTGTATGTATGCAAATATACACAATCTATAGTTAGACATCACTTTCATTTCTCTGACATGACCTATTCTGTGTAGAGCAGGACGTAAAACCTTAACTCAATCAATCAATTCTATAGTTAGACAAATGTTCCTTCCCAGAGCCTGCACAACCTATAAGGCCAGTCCAAGACCATGATATTCTCTTTAAAGCTACGACTTCCTCAGATGTCCCTCGGGAGTAATTACTTTTACCTCCATCACCTGTACTACACTTGATCTAAGCAGTGATTTCTTTACTCTCCATGTATCCAAACTATCCCAACTGACTCTTCCTCAACACCAAGCCACAGTTTACCATTGCACTGGTTCAGTAACACTACGTCCATTTTTCATTCAACTGATAAAATTTTCCAGAGCTTAACTCCAGGCAAGGCTGATCTCCGAAAAGTGAACCTCTGAGATTCTTGAGGGCAGCTGGATATAATTCTGTCACCTATCAACAGCATCAAAGCAGTCGTGGGAAATGTACGACTGCTGTTAACTGACTGAGTTAGGTTTAATGTCCCACTTAACACAGAATAGTCATTTTGGAGACATTCTTCCCAGCCTATCTCTTGGCTTGGTATTGAAGAAACTAAATCACAACAAAAGCAAGCGACAAGGAATAAAATGACCTAAGCTAACACAAAAAAACAAAGATACTAAACCTAAAAAACACACAAAAACGAAATCTAAACCTAAACCAATATTAAATTTAAGAACTATTCACGGGTGTGTGCACAGCATTGTGCACAACTGTCGTATACAATACAGTACAGAACAGTTCTGATGATTTTTCCTCCTTACTTCCACATAATCATCATAACTCTAATGCTGTCTATCAGAGTGGAGGGGGCACTGATACGTTAACATTCAGTGGTCAAGCCAGAAAGAAATGAAGTTCAAAATACACCATTTTCAATGAAATACATGGGAGATGTATTGACTGCTGATAATAACTCTTCTCAAACCTGAGTTGATTGATGTGAGGTGCTGGAGCCGACACAAAGTACGTCAGTAGATCAAGTGCTCTCGTCTGAACCAAACACGCAATATCAACACACTGCAAATTGAGTTTCAATTATGCAACTGATCACTGAAAACTTTAACATCAAAAAATAACCTTTAAAACTTGATACATTGCATCAATAAAAAACGTTTCCTGGAGCAGCAACTGTTTTCTGTAATAGTTATCTAGTTATGTAACAATTACAAAACTGGCAAAGTAAAACACACCAAACTAAATTCTATAAAAAAATTAAATGAAAATTCAAAAAATGTTTTTCTAAACAATATACATCAAAACGTTTATCACTGAACAAACATAATAAAATGCTGCTGTGGACATAAGACAACATCAGGCGTGGAACGACATCACACCTTGAAGGCGAGAGTGGTTCTGTAGTCAGTAAGTAAGCTAGTGTACATAGACCAGATGACGTCAAATGCCGGATGATGAGAGTGGGACAAAACACTTGAGTCGACACTCAGCAGTTTCATCAGCAGCGTTAATGACACCATCTTGGACTCTACACTGGCACTGTCCACCTTCCACCATTGACTGAGCCGTGGAAATACATCAAGAACAGCACTGACAACAGCAGAGCTTGACCTGACCTGACCCAACCTACAAACACAATTTGTCAACTGCAGGCACATACATATCTGTGCACTCAGATATACATACAATTATAGCAAACTCTGTGACACTGTCAGCTCACGCCACTCACTCAATATCACCTCAAGTTTACTTTACCTCAACTCTACATTCCATCAAACAGAAAATAAACAAAAAATCATAAAGTACAACAGGCGAAACTAATCTTTGCAAAAAAATACCTCAATTATAATACATGATAAATTCTTTTAATATTACCATAAATTAATTTGCACTTCATCATTAATTATGAATATTATTACTACTTTAGGTATTTGCATACAAACCAATTTCTGGCCAACTCCAATTATTATAGTTCTTGAAAATGTCAGCAGACCATTTTCCAAGCAAACTACTTGATTTTCTCCGCCCACTTGTTTCAAAATGAAATCTCTGTGGCATAATTAGTGCAATTTTTTTTACGCAGAATGCCCTTCATGTTACCCAACAAACAGTGTCAGAATACTCAATGGAACTCAAAACATTGACCTCAACCAACCAGGTAAAAAATCACTCATTCACTCACTCCTTATCATTTCTTGGTCCACTAATTAACTCGTAAAGGTAGGGACGTCACGCTCCCATATACTGGCTCAGTGAAGCCAGTAACCAAACAGGTCAGCATGCAATATCATAAATATATCAAATGGAAAATCTACACACATACAACCTACATTGTAACAAACACTCAGCAGTAAGAGCTGTTCAAACATACGTGTGACTGTGTGGTGTGTCGTATGTAACAACATCCAACATCGATGTCATGACACTGACAATGATGTGCTGTCGATGTTCAATCACCGCCTCATCAGCCGTGAGATGATTGACAGCATCAGCAGCCGATGAGATGAGCAACTCAATGATTGTAGACTTGAATGTTGCATAGAACAGCTCACCATGGCCAATGCTGCTGCTGCTGCCGGATTGTCGCTTTACGACTGGCGATGAGTCAAGGATTAGTGACGTTACTTCACTCGCCTGACAACAACATCTCTACATCAGCTATTTCACAGCAACAGGGAGGTTTAAAATACTCAGGTCTAAAAAGCATGCAGTTCTAGAACAAGGTGAAAGAACAAAATTAGCCCCATACAGGACTGACGGTCGACTCCTACTTATTGCCAACTTCAAAGTCACGTGACACAAAAACTAGCACAAAAATCAAAATTGCGACAGGTTAATTTTTAGGCATTTCCCCCAATTTAAGAATCCGTGGTCATTTGCCAGCCCCCATTACCAATGGGGAGGAGATAGCCCTTAAAAATGGTCGAATTTCCGACTTTCATGGGCTCATGACCTTGACCTTGACCTCGGATGGGGTCATACTGCATACCGTCATGCATCACTCGTCGACCTCTACCTACATACCAAATTTCACTGAAATCGAAGAAACTTATTGTGGACGGACGGACGGACAGACGGACATTTGAAACCCACTAACGTTATTAGGTCGACTTGGAGAAGTCAACCTAAAAAGTAACAAGATTGGCTCCAAGTACTAGACATATACATATATATATATACATGAAATCGTCTCAACACCAACTGTCAGTTTCAGCAGAAAGGTCTGAGCCCTATGCCATCACGTCTCGACAAGGACACTGCCCAACAGGCTGATGGGTTTGAGTCTGAGTTACGTACCTGGCCAGTGACAATGAAGCTCAAGTCTAAGATACGTCGACCGAGCTCTACAGCCTCCGCAGTCAACAAACTCATCTTTCTAACTCCATCTTTCTCCATGACCACCACACCCTTCACACAACCACCACACAGTCAACAGATGACACCACATAACCACCACACGATCACTAACAAACAACAGCATGAACTCTAGACTGCTTGATATCAATGTTGATTCTCACAGACACAGTGTACATGTGCCAGAGAGCCAGTGTACAGGAACTGATTGAGTTAAGGGTTTACGTCCCACTCGACACAAAATTATTCATTTCGCAGACGTTCTTCCCAGCCAATCTCTCGAATAAGTACTGAAGAAACTAAACGTAACACAACAAAAGCAAGCAATACAAGAACAAAAATGGTTAAGTTAAAATGAAAGAACACACAAAAGATAAAACCTAAATAAACATATACAAAACGAAATCTAAACCTAACATGCAAAAATGTAAGAACTGCTCACGTGTGTGTGTGTGTGTGTGTGTGTCATTTTGCACAACTGTCGTACACAACACAGCACAGAGCAGTTCTGATTATCTTTCCTTTTCTCTTCCAGACAAGCATCAGAGCTCAGATGCTGTCTATTGGAGGGGAGGGGGCCCAGTGTACAGGAAGCAACACCTCATCTGTCAGGAGTCCGGCAGTCGATTAAGGCACTATGAGTGAGTGAATGGGTAGTTTTTCACTCGCTGAGGTAAGTTCTTTTGGTGATACTGCAGAAAACAGGTCCTGGTTTTATATCCGATGGAATTCCATAGGGGCAAAAACATATAGAATTTTCCATGGAGATGTCATGGCATTCCATGTGGAATACTCCATGGAATTACCATGGAAAACGTTGTGTTCCATGGCAATTCCAAAGTATTCCACATGAAATCCCATGGCGTCTCCATGGAAAATTTCATGTTTTCCCCATGGAATTCCATCAAGTATAAAACTGGGACCTTTATTCTGTAGGATCGTCGATGTTTTTATCTTTTCAGACACTCTTAGTTTGATGGCCTGTAAAAACTGTGTCAATTATGCCGAAATGTTCTCTTCAAGTACAACACAGAAAATGACCATTACAATGAAGGTGTTCACTGACTGGAACAAACACACAGGTCCAAATAGCTCTTTTAACTGAGAATATACAAGTCACATGACAAGTATTTAACAAAGGCCACACCACAGTGCAGTCCGTACCAACGTCAGAAATATCGTAAAACACAGAACTGTATTAAATGATAAGCATTTTCTGGCATCAGTCTGTGTGTAATCGGTGAGGTTAATATAAGGCCGAGGCTGAAGTAAACCTGAAAGACAAACTGAAGCAGGTCAGAAGCTATACGTTGAGTATCAACAGACGTCAAGTGGCCTGATATGTGCAGCTGTTTGACGCCAGACAAGAGATGACTCAGTCCAGAAGACTCCGCAGCCAGATCACTCAGTGATGGTGGCAACTGACTCAGCACGTCAAATCTGCCACATCAACAACATGGCTTCACATACAGCACATCAGTGGGAAACAGAAAATACAAACTGTGACTTAACAATCATAGAAGTATCCCAGTGAAAAGCAAAATGAGCAACTGCAAAGCAAAAACATCTATATCATGCACATACCCACACAAACACACACATGCACACGTGCACACCCTCATACATACACACATGTAAATACGTTAAGTGCAAAACAGTCCACAAACTACGACAAATAACGTTCAAAATTCTGCACGACAGCGCGCCACGATATCTCGGACCTCTTGTCGCCATCGCAAACCTACCTGGTCGGAGAGCTCTATGGTTAGCAAGTACCAGCCGCCTGGTCATACTGCCCGTCTACTGTTGGCAGCCATGCCTTTCCGGTTGCTGCAGCTCAAGTTTGGAACGGCCTGCCAGAAGCCATCAATGTCATCGTCATCACTGCAGACTTTCCGGCGTCAACTAAAGACTCATCTTTTTCAACTATCGTATCCACTCTGATTCTCTGACTGCTTGTGTCGCATCGTTATAGTGGTCCTTGTAGTAACGTTGTTATCTAGGCCACTCTAAAAATTTATTTTTACTGACTTACTTACTTATTAAAAGATAGACAGTAGTCGTTACTGAAATGCAACTCAAAGGTGACATTTGTCTCAAACAATTAATCAAATCTGTCCAGCATCCTAGACTTGCTAGGCACACGTCGCATGTAAATCACACAAACATGAAATTAATGATATGAATAAACACTTAATGAGACTTCTGAGCTAAAGATAGCAGCGACAATGATGGACAGTCGGTCATCACTCACTGTTTGCTGGCGACAGTCGCCGTGAACTGACGACTCGCAGCTGATGACTTGTGTAGGTGCTTCAGCAGCTGGGTCATCTGCATAGAATATTTATCACACACGTCACCACAATATCACAACGGCTGCTGCTGCAAAAAAAACTACATGATGATGATGATGATGAAACCACAACTACAACTACAATAAACACTAAAACAACTACAACTACTACGAATTAGGGCTGTTAATGATTAAGTATTTCTTTAATGATCAGTGTTTCAATAATTAACGTTTAGTTAATCTCTAAAAACAACTAAATTTTGAAAACAACTAAATTTTAAATCATAGATTTCGACCAATATGACATTTGAACTGTAGTAAACATCATAAGTCGATGCAAATCTGTTATGTCATTATAAGTTATGATAAGGAAATTTTGAATCATAGATATCGACCAGTCTTTGAGACAGTATAACGTCTTCATATTCCCTGAAGTTAGACATGCTAGCAGAGTTATCGAGTTTGCATGTCAACAATTCCCATGCACCCAAATGTCAAATTGGTTTCAGAAAGTAAACCAAAAATTAGGTCATTATTCATAATTTAATCATTAACAAAAAATTAACCGCTAAAATGTGTAAAAATTGATGGGAAGATTAATCGTTAATATGGGCAGCCCTACGACGCACACTATGATAGCAGCTTCCATCTTACCAACCTATTTTTCAGGTCAGGCACGATCTCCTACATGATGATTTTCTAATACACTCAACACAATGGAAACACTTCACACCTCCTGAGGCAGTTTCTCAATGATTTCCACATCAGACATGTCAAATCCAACTGATGCGGGATTCACAGTGCATGACAACAGTAAACTACACAGCTCTTCACTCCAGAATGTGTCAGGAATCACCTGTCATCAACAACGTCAAACTGTCAACTGAGCGTTAATGCACAAATAATGACAGACAGTTTTAGTAACAGCCAGACGGTTTCAACTAGACACGGCAGAGTACAGCCTTCACTTGACAGTAATATATGTGGTACAAACACAAAAAAACAGGGTGACAGACCAAACTGTGTCTAATGTGAAACAATTTACAAAGAAAATATCTGGTCGAAACAAATTTACACTTTATGACCAACATTTTCTGTCAGGAAGATGAATCTGTAAAGAACAACTTCATTAATGTCTGCCAATGTAAACTGAACGACAACCTGATGCAGAGACGAGTGATGAATATTCAGCAGAACACTGAGAAATGAACAGATTCGGACGATAACGGTGCACTTCAGCCTGAAATATATACAGACCAACAAACTCACACACACAGACACACACACATACAGACACACACACAGACAGACACACACACAGACAGACACACACACACGCACATACAAAGAATAGTCACAAACACAGCTAAACTTGTCTACAGACAAATCATAACACTGGCAGTAACACATCATCTGCAAGACAAGACACTTACTGTATATTCATCAATATCACAATATTAATACGATCTGCAATGATAAAACAATAATCATTTATTCTCTCTGCACAGCCAAACAGCATCAGCAAAACAAGCTCTGAGAGTAGGAATGATGGCACTGAATAACCACTGACAATATGCCTCACAGGGTGGTCCGAAATTTTTTTTGTTTAATTTTACATCGCACACCCTCCCATTTGACGAGGTTTGGTAAGAAAATGACTGTGTAAAAATTTCAGGTTATTTGAATCACAGGAAGTGGTCTCCCACATACCTTTAAAATAGCAACACGGGACCAGATTCAGTGAAATTTCGAGCCTTTATAACTTTTTTTCATATGGTTAATTAATACATCACAAACCACACAGCTTCAAAAAATCAGTCATAAAGTATCACACAATACCAAAAACTATAAATTTGAAATGCACTATAGCATTAAAATTAATCTAAGAACACCGAAAATTTCTAACATCGAGCATTTCCCAAACACAGGCACCTAAGTGCAGACCAACATGTGATTCCTATAATGTTGAAAAACATGTTCTGCAGCTACATTGTTTCCATCTGGTTCTGGAGTTGCTTTTTTGTTACAGCAGATGGCATAAGCTTTCTGTGGTGCTCCACGACCTGGTAGAGAAGCTTTGGTCTACTTGGCACAGGATTCTGTGCGCCAGGTGCCTATCACAGAGCCAGGTGGATGGCGTAAGGGATTTACTGCCTGTCATTCTTGGTGAGGACTTCATTGAAGTCACTTGCCAGTTTCACTGCCTTTTCTGCACAGTCATTAACCACCTTCAGTGCACAAACAATCTTGCATGCGGCAATGTAGTAAGCACAATTGGTCCAAGTGTCCATATCAGTGGCCAAGAAGTCCTGTGGTAGACGAAGTGATTCGAAGAGGTTGAGTGACCACTGCATGACAAACTCTGCAATCGAGCAGTTCAAGAACACAGGCACCTTGTTGGGCTCAACGAGACGTACATCGTCTGAGAATGGTTCTCTCTGCAGGGCACTGACAATAGCTCTTTTATCATCATTGCTGATGTCCTCGCTGAACAAAGGCAGAGCTGCAAGATCTTCACTCAGATACAACAAGTGCAAGCGCATTTTCTTCTACGCGATGCCTGAGATCTTCTTGTCCACTTCTGCAAAGTCCTCAATCAGCTGCATCATTATCAGATCGTTCATAGGAGCAGTTGTTGGCAGAGGCGCTGCAAACCAGAAACTTGCATAGGTGGTGCAGGTGAACAAGCAGATTCGGCGTAATGAATCCATCTCATGCTTGCTCATGGTGAACTGGTGACGATAACCAAAGATTTTCAAGCAGTAAATCCCTTACGCCATCCACCTGGCTCTGTGATAGGCACCTGGCGCACAAAATCTTCGATCTCACCAGGCAGCCAAAGTGTGAGTCTTGTGAACTCCCTGTAGTCCTCGCGTGGTTGCACATCCTCCAGGTGTCGTCGGAGGCTGTTTACAACAACTGCTCGGCGAGATTCCAGCAACACTTTTTCCGAATCACTCAGACAACTGCCATCACCAGCCTCATCAGAGTCAATAGGTTCAACTTGGACTTGTCAATGAAATCCCAGTGAGACTTAAGTCGACCAAAGAGCTCCGTCTCAGGACCCTTTGAGGTAAAGAAAGCGTTGAATGAACACAGCTGCTGCACAGATCTCAAGCATATGGTTTCGGCATGCTAGAAAGAGCAGATGCCGACCAAATGACTGCTGGGCAACAGTGATCGCTCCTATGTGGATTCCTGTGTTACTAGCAGTCGTATCAAAGCACAGACCTGCCAGATTCTCCTTGATACCTGGCCACTTGTGCACAAATTCAACCACCTTCTGGCCCATCAGAGCTCCAGTGCCAACTGGTAGCATTGGGATGCCAAGCAGTTTTTCAATATTCAAGCC
>Ga0209780_1002201_pt1 | contig 13672 bp, 7 predicted proteins | sample WorMetexBAHAMAS2_FD_187384 | JGI IMG/M metagenome (GOLD analysis project Ga0209780, IMG submission 187384) | Marine gutless worms symbiont microbial communities from Max Planck institute for Marine Microbiology, Germany - Inanidrilus exumae... | ecosystem: Host-associated > Annelida > Digestive... | reverse complement strand
ACTCAAGACTGAATGCGCAGTACTTGGCTAGCTATCGTCTAATTGGTTAAACAAAGTAGGTTCTCTTTTTTAGTATTTTTAAGTACGTACGTGCCATATCATCGTAAAAAGTTGACGTTTGCTATCTCATCTCCTGATGAGTTCTTGTATTCAAATAACGTGACAAATCTTCACCAGTTATTCAGTTAACTTCGCACAGTACGGCATCATGCCCTACATCATAGAGATCGTATCGTGATCATAGATTACTATGACGTCACTTCACCCTATACTATAGGCCTAACGATTGTTGTTGAATTACAAGAAGAATCTAAAGCCTGCGTTCAGACCGAACGTGCGCCGCGCCAAAAATCAGACTTTGCTGTCGTTTTACTCGTTTTCCGCGCGGCGCGCCGCGCCTCGTCCTGTCTGAAATTTTGACTTCTGAATCTGAACGCCTCTTAAAAGCCTGTGCCCATAAACTGTGTTTGACAAAACTCAGTTTAGTTTGACCAATCGCAACCCATCTTGCATCACGCTCTTAGCCAATCGCTAGAGTTGTATATTTTACACGTAACTTTCGCGGGTTTTGAAATTGGATATTTATTTTGCGTGTTTTAGGAGTTTGATATATTGGTGTTTGATGCCAGATATTTCAGAAATGAGTTTGAAGAAAGATGAACCTAAATCGGCCGAAGTCCCAGACGTTGTATTCGACCCAACAACGCAAAAACGATATATTAAAGGACGATTTCTTGGCAAAGTACGTGGCTCTTATGCATTTAACAACAACTGGTGGTAAAATGCGGATATATTTATACCCTGATATTAGATACACATCCTTGTATAAAATGCAACAGATTTATTATATACACAACGTTCTGCAAATCACAACGTGAAAAAAATGTATTGTAGGCCCCCACTACCAAAAAAGACCTAAAGACCAAAACCAAAAGACCTTGCCCCTTTTTCTTATTTACCCTACAAAAACCCTCTTTTAATGATTAAGTATGAACTATCGACTTCTTGTTGCTGGTATTTTCTGAGCTGAGTACAGCTGCATCAGCAAACAGGTAGTGCAATTGCTGGGTAGTGCAAAAAAATTGGCCAACTCGTGAACCCTGCTTCGCACCTTAGTGAAAAATTCCTTTTATTAATGTGGTACAACTTTTTTATGGGTGTCAACGAAATGCGCGTAAAAATGTTACGGTTACTGTGTCGGTTAGCGTTAGTGTTACAGTTAGGGTCAGTTTAGTTTGACTTGTTAGCGGTAATAATTTGGTTGCATTATGTATCACCATCTAGTGAATGAAATAGTGCCGTAAACATAGCCTAGCCATGTGCCTCTACGGCGCCGTAAGTATAGCCACAGTCTTATAATTGATGTCTGGAATCTGTCCAATAATCGGCAAACCTCCCACAAACTCAACTTAGCTGCTTTTTCTGCTTGACCACGGGACATCAATCTTCTCAATTCCATGTCACAACGGTCACGTCTGACACCTGGCCGTCGCAGTGTTTTTTGAATTTCCAGATGCCACCCGCAGGACAACCACCTACATTGCCGACTGCCGTGGGCGGCGTGTGTAGTCGTCCGCAGCGGCTGGCGCGGATTTGACTTTAATATCATTGCATGCTGCTTACTAATTATTTTTACAAAATTGAAATCGGTGATTTGCCGACGCCGATGTTCTAGCATGTTCCGATGTTGTGGATTTTCGATGTCCGATATGTACATCGGCTGAACTCTGGTATACGTGACGTTGTCGAACGGTAAATATATGTAGACAGCATTTCGACCTCCATAGTTAACCAAGAACAAACGCGACTATCCCATGTGTGGTTTGGTTTGGTTCGGTTCTAGCCGGAACAAATTTGTGCAGTTACTACTTGGAACAGCAGCAGTCGGTTTATTCCATCTCTAATCCTAGCACTAACCCTAAATCTAACCGTAACCCTACTACCACTGACTAGTATTCTACATGACTGTACTAGCCTAAATAAACTTTTAATCACATATAGGCTACTACTAAATTTAATGCAAATTTCTGTAGCAAAATAAATTGCGCGGTAATTACGCGTAATTTTCAGTTTTACCTTACATGTAATTACGCGTACTGTTACGCGTAATTACGCGTATCGTAACGGTAAAATGGTATGCAACCCTAGGCGTGATACAGCACATTATGTGGGTTCGTCTGTGACAGCTGAGATATGTAATTTGTGCGTTGCAGGGTGGCTTTGCAAAGTGCTATGAATTGACAGATGCAGTCACAAAGCAAGTGTTAGCCGGCAAAATTGTGCCAAAAACACTCCTTGTCAAACCACATCAAAGAGAGAAGGTTTTTGTTGACTGTTACGTGAAACATTACTGTGCTTTTTACATTTGTAAGTTTTTTAATATTCAGGATGAGAACTTGAAGATTGTGATTTGGATGCAATGCGTCAGTGAAAACATAGAAAATGTATTACAATGTCATGGCTAGTGCGCTGACAGTATAATGTAGTCTGCATAGCTCATGCACTAGTGGCATGGTAACATAGATAACTTAAATGATGTAGTATGATGAGTGATGACTGCAAATGTGACAGGAGTTTAATACAGTGCAGCATGTTGATGAAAAATTTTCTTTGTTATAATTTAACTAATGTTTGCAAACGTTGTTTACACTTCACAGTATACTGTTCAGTGTAACAAAATCTTTCCACTTGTTCTGTATACATGTGTATGCAGAACAAAACTAAAGATTTTGTCATACTGAAGATGTACCTGCTTAAGGTTTAATAGTTTAATGTAAAAATTTGTTGATGTCACATATCACATATTTTAATCAAAGTTGACAGCTAATTAACGGTTAAGTTTTGGAAAGTTAGCTAAACGACTAAATCAGTATTCTTTGCTTTTGTATGATGCCGAGCGCTAATGTGTTCTCAACACAGATGACACAAGAGATCAACATTCATCGCGGTGTCAGCCACAAACACATTGTTGGATTTCATGGCTTCTTCGAGGACAATGACAATGTCTATATATTGCTCGAACTGTGTCGTCGACGGGTAATATTGAAGACGCTTACATACTGTAGACTTACTCTGTGGTTGAGATCTTAGAGCATGCACGTTTATAGATACTGAATGCAATTAAACTCTCATGCATATTGTAAGTCACAAGAGCTCCATTTTTAAAGCGGGGAACAGTCGCACATTGTTGATTTACGCTGTGAAATTACATTTAAGGATTCGAGCATGATTGATTATAAATGTTCAGCATTGCAGCCTTTGATGTTAATACTTGTCCAACACAATCTGCACGCTTGGTAGACTCACCTGTGTGGCCTAGTCTTAATGCATAAGTCCTGGAAACCCATTTATTTGGGGGTCAAAAGGTCCAGGTCACAAGAAAAAGCAGAAAAAACAGTGTCAGTCTGGGTTTTTGCACTCTTGTGAGCGCTGGCTTCTTCTAGTTCTATTCATATTCGGCCGAATAATAGCTCCAGTTGTTCTAATTTGGCTAAATAGTAATTTCCTCTTATTTAGTATGGTTCTAGTTCAGTTACTGTGATAAAGAAACTGTTTACAACTGTTTGTTTATGCATTTATGGTGTTGCTCATTTTGGTTCTAGCAGCGATAATGCATGAAAATATTTGAGGTACAGAAATTATAGCACTGTCAGTAATATGTTGTTGGAATTAGGTATGGCAGGCTTCACGTGATACAAATTTCTAAGAGCATCGATGAAATATAAAAATAAAAGCATGGCTGAACATAGCATCAAACTGTGCTGTAATAAATGCTTAAACAAACATGGTGTGATGATAATATCATTTCATATAAATCACAATACATCATATTCCCATTTCTCTTTAGCATCTTATTTTCGTTCCTATTCCGTTTCGTATCATTCAATTTCTATCCAGTTCTGTTCCAATCCCTTCACTTTTGTGTCATTCCAGTCAGCTAAATGTTTTTAATTTAAGTTCCAGTTTAATGGAAATACCACTCATCTGATTGTTTTCAGTTTCTGTATGGCAAATACCACAAGGTCATTTCCCTTTTTCCTCTAGCCTGTTTTGATATAACCACACATCACTGTCATTTTACCTTGAGACCTTTAGCTTTATGCCAAATTTTGATTCCCCCAGGTGCTTATTTTGGGTTTTATCTAAGAGAAGCTTTCTAAAGCCAGACCCACAGAGAAAAGATATTATACAACGAGAGTCGTTAGGCACTGATATGTTATAGGAACTGATGAACAGCAATTACTTACTTATACTTACTTATATCTTCTATTGCTGAGTGGTGCATAAGGCGAACATTTGCTTCCTCCATTTGGTCCGGTCCAGTGCTGCAGCTTCTGCCTCCTCGGATGACATGTCCAGGTTGCTGAATGCTGAGGTCGCTTGAGATGGTTTGCCTCAAAGTTGTCTGTGGTCTGCTGCATCCTCTTTTGCCCGGCAGCTTCCAGTTCATGGCCTGCTTTGGTAGCTTCTCCGCTTTCATGCGGGTCAGATGTTTGTACCAAGTCAGATGTCTTTTCTGAAGTATGATGCTGAGAGGGCACTAGCCTGTCTTCTCTCTCATGCTTGAAGTACATACTTTGTCTTGCCATCTTATTTTGAGGATGCGCCAAAGGTTTCTGGAGTCGAAGCTGTCCACCCGTTTTCCATGGTTTTAGTTACAGCTCATGTCTCAGCTCCATAATGGGGCAATGGGGACTACGATGCTGTTGTACAGACACATTTTTACTTGTATAGAGAAGGATCTGTTATTCCAAATCTTGCTGAGTTTGTTGACTGCCCCTGCTGCCTTTCCAAAACGTGTTTTCATCTCTGCATCTGTTCGGTTGTCATCGGTCACCAAGCTGCCCAGGTAGGTGAACTGGCTGACACGTTGAATGTCTTTGCTATTCACCTTCAGACCTCCACTGGTAGTGTTCATTTTCAATAATTTAGTCTTGCTGGATGAGATCCTGAGTCCAGTCTTCTCACCCGTTCTTATTTCCAGTCTCCTTCTCATGGGCAATGCATCATGCTCCAATAGTGCAATGTCGTCCTCGAAGTCTTCCAGTTGAACAGCAATTACACAAGATAATACATTTAACTGATAAATAGGTCTTGTGGTTGTTGGTTAGTTTCCACCCTGCTGTAGGTGCTAGCGTAGTAACTTAAATGAGCCTCCCCTTCCCCTCTTTTCCCATTTTTGGTTGTTGCTGAACAAAAAGGAAATGAGGTTACTGTATCGTTGGCCATCCTTAATGTGGCGGAACTAAATCTCCACCCAATACCTTGTCTCTGATATAGCCTATTTTTATGCAGAAAGGGGACATTAGTCTCCCAACCAACTAAGTTTTGATTTGATAATGTTTTAAGCATAGGAAGGCTACGTGTGTATGTTTACTTTGTGATCTGGTGTACATCTGTGCTGCTAGTCGCTGATGGAGCTGCACAAGAGGCGCCGAGCTATTACTGAACCTGAAGGCCGATACTTTATTCACCAAATAGTACTAGCAGTTGACTACTTGCACAAGAACCGTGTTATTCATCGAGACCTCAAACTGGGCAACTTATTCCTGAATGACGACATGGAGCTGAAGATTGGAGACTTTGGCCTTGCAACTAGAGTAGACTACGAGGGCGAGCGTAAAAAGTATGCATGAAAAGTTTGTTACTTACTGTTATCATGTGGCTTGTTTTATAAAGTTGCAAAAAGTATAATTGCTCATGCCGGCTGTCACTGGCAAGTCATACTCATGCTGCTGTATGACTCCTTAAATGGTGTAGTAATTTGCGTTAAGTTCTGCGTTGTTGGAGGGCTATAGTTAAGACAAAGGACGCTGGGTTTCACACAGCAACAGTTGTACTGTGTTGCGTGCACTGTCTTGATGGAAGACAAATATGCAGACTTGCAGTACTCATGTCCTTGCTCATCTGGGACTCGGACAGACTCGGCCATCCTAACATCGAGTCCTTTTTCAAGTCTGTGCATTGTCTGTTCCAGCATGCTGTGCACCATTTGAGCACATATTTAGCCATAGTGTCATTCGTATGTGACCAAATTGGTCAAGGCTGTCAGGTCAAACATTTTTGTTGCTGGTATTTTTGAAACGCAGAAGTACTTAAACTGTAATGATGCAATGTAGTCATGCACTTGATAGCACATTAAACGTTGAACTGGTTGTCATGTTAAGACGGCTCAATCTCTGACTAGAACCCGGACTCAAGACTCAATAGCTGTGGACTCGGACTCAACAGTCATGGACTTGGACTTGGATTTGGCAGATGGTGGACTCGTTACGAGTCTGCAAATTGTCATCCACGACGTGTTTGATAGCATTTAACATTGGTTGAGATAGTAAGATATTCCAGCAATACTTTCCATTGACTTCCACTTCAGGCTTGATGAAGAATAACTCCCAGTTTTGATGCATTGACTGATACTGTGACAGACTCGTTAAACTTTGAGCACGTGGATAACCAGTAGTAGGATGTGATACTTTCATCCTAGCTCCAGTTTGATACATTATCATTTTGGCAATGAAGGTGGTTCAGCTGTGACTTGTTGATAATTTGAATGTGCTTTGTGCATCTGTTGGCAAAACAGCATGCAGCATTGAAGTAAAAAGATGCACTTTCTAGATTTCTTGTTTCACCAGGTAGTGCGGAAACACTAGTTAGGTTAGGTGGGAAGATATAGCACCTTTTTATTGCTTACTGTCTGAGTAATATATTTGCCAAAAATTATCCAAATCAGTTCATGCATGTCCGAGAGCTAGCAAGCCAAAGATGGGATGTTTGGGGGACAATGAAGACGTTAGTGATGGCCATTTTCTGGAGTTAGTTTACCGATGTCTGTGGTTCTTGGGCCATTGCTGTAAGTATGTAATGTTTCATGGGGAATGGCCCGGATTGACGAACGTGTTGACCGCCCAGAATGCAGAACAGGCCAGAATGCCGAATGCCAAACACCCAGAATGCCGAACGTATATTTCGGCTGGTATGCCGATCGCGACCAAATGTCGAAAGTACAGAAATTGTAATTTGTTTAAGGCTGTAGGCTTATAAGCCTATATGTTTAGTTATCATGTCATGCTACATGTATGCAAGAGCCGATCAACCAAATATCCACATTTATCCATAAATGTTAGAAAAAAAAGTAATTTTTGTTTGGCAAACATTTCATTGGGACATTGACCTTTTATACAGTGATGCCGAGATGGGGGAACAGGGAGAGTCAATGTAGGGGGCCTGGGAGGTTTGGGGGATAGCCGCAACTGAGTGTTAATTTCTTGAACCTCTTATTTTGTGACTAGCAGTGCAGTTGTTCGAGGAGCAAAAACGAGTAAAGGGTTGTTGTATACTTGTATTTCACTTATTAGTTGAAACCAACAGACACAGTCTACATAGTTTCTTTGTGTCAGTTTCCTGCAGAAAAGTTATAGAATTCTTCTTTGACTGTTCAATGGTGCCACAAATGGTGTGTGGGTGGGACGCCCCTTTTACCATCAAATTGGGGATCAAATTAGCCACCTAAAAACACATCGACTTTGACACATCTACTCGCAGCGCGTCATCAGTTGGATGTGGGATCACTAATGGGAGCTACTACCAAATTTGTGTTTTGGCCCATCCTTTGGGGGCTTAGGCGACAGTCAGTTCATTGAAAAATTTGTGCTGGAGCTCCGACCAGTAGTCGCTATAATAGAATTTTTCTCTTATGGTTGACGGTATGTAAATGGAGATGTGTCAATATCGGTGCAATTTTCAGGCGGGTGGTGATTTTGAGCCGAAATTTTAGGATGAAGGCAGATCACAGGAAACCAAAGCCATTGCAAATGCCATTGAAGTTAGACACAAAGATGGCACAAAGCAAGGGTCACCCATCTTCTCTTGAAAACAAACGTATTCTGACTTGCAACTGACTTGTGAGTACGGGCAAATTCTCCTGCAGAAGAAACTGTTCTAAGTTTGTAAGCTGAATGCGGTTTCATCTACAGAAGATGGGTGGTTCCTGTATGCCACCATACATAAAATACCAAACAATATGTAGAACATCTATAAGGCAATTTGTGTTTGGCATTCCGGGCATTTGGCTTTGGCATTTCGGGCATTTAGTATTGCGGTCTGTTCAGCATTCTGACGTTAGGAGTTCTGGCTCCTACCTGCCTCATGCTTCTACTGGTACCCTGGATTAAACCCAATCATATCATGTAAGTCCTATAGTCAGAATTACCATGGTAAACTGACCGTTATGCCCGTATTACAACTGAGATAAAATGTTTTAGCTAAAACATTTTAGCTAAAATTTTTGTTTTAGCTCAAACATTTTGTTTTAAGACTGATCACAACTGAGAAAAATGTTTTAGCTAAAATTTTTGTTTTGCCCGTATCACAACTGAGATAAAATGTTTTAACTAAAACATTTTAGCTAAAATGTTTTAGCTAAAACATTTTATCTCAGTTGTAATACGGGCATAAATTGTGCATTTTTTTGCAATATTTAACGCTTCTGTATATAGCATTTAATTGTTATGATTTAAATGTTTGGCATACTTAATGAAAAATAATGAGAGATACAGTTTTTCTGGATGAATAGTACCGAATGTTGAAATGCGATATTAGTGTCATGAACTGTATTCGTGGTGATAGAACTTTGTGTGGGACTCCAAACTACATTGCACCAGAAGTTCTTGGCAAGAAAGGCCATAGCTACGAAGTTGATTCCTGGTCACTTGGTTGTATATTGTAAGTAGCTGTGTTTGTATTTTAATCGGTTGAATTCTGCTGTTTTCAAAGTCTCCTGCCATATTCCATTCTAATTGTGTTCATAAGGCATCTTGTTTTGTACAAAAAATGCTGCCATGTGAGGATGGAAAAATAGGTGCATTCCATCTCCTGGCCAGAAATCATACAGTACAGCTGAACTTCGGTTCAGCTTTTCTGTTTATTTTGTGATATACAATTTTTTTATCTGGAAAGACTGTTCTTACATAAATATGCTCTGTATGGGCTCCGGGGCAGTACTGCTCTGTGATTCGTGTGTTGATTTTTGCATTATATAAATTGTTTGCTTGTGTGGTCACTTAAGATACTTCCTACCTTGTTTCTTCTGTATTTTTCCTTATGCTTTCTTTCTTACTTATTTAGTTCCTTACTTTTTACTTCCTGACTTTCTTATGTACTACTTCCAGAATAGACCTATTCTGCTTCAAGGCCAGAGGTCATAGGAGGCAACCAAACCTAGTTTTTTGGGTTCATTTTATGTTGTAGTATATTTTGTTATGGATGCATGTTTGCTTTTGTTGTGTTTGTTTCAGTTTTTCAGTACTAAGCGAAGAGATTGGCCGGGAAGAACGTCTATGAAATGACCTGTTTTGTGTGGGGTGGGACATAAAACCTTAACTTAATTAATCTTACATAAATATGACTACAGGAATGTCATGGGGCTATTTGGCCTTGGCGGTCAAACTCCATGGTAAGGCATGGGCAAGAGGTAGCCTGCTCGTCTGCCATCCACCTGAATGTGCAAGTTTCTCACTACTAGTAGTGCAGCAGTCGTATCCATAAGAAAATACGCTTTTTATGTGCTATTTTGTGGCCTGTCATGTTACTGATAATGCATAATATTAGTACAGAAGTACTTTTTCATGGACAGTAAGTTTAGTTGGGTTATATAGCATCTGCCTACATTGCTACATTTGATAAAACACAGACAATTATGCAGACTTAAAAAGACAACGTGGTACAAAGGAGCTTTTATACAAGTTATAGGTACAGTGCGGAAGTGTAAATATGTGCTCTCTTTTCTCAGGAGGAGTTACTGTTAGTGGGTGGAATAGGATAAATGCAGTGAGCAGATGTCCAGATAGTCTAGTCTAGCGTCATTGGAGCTGCAGTGTGATGCTACTGAATCTGTAGGAATCGACTTCCCATCTTTGATCATCATGGTGACTTTTGGCTCCAGTTCTGTCAGACCGTACTTATAAAAATGGCTTTTTTCGTTGTCACTGCACCTCAACTCAGCTGTCTGTCAGCACTAGTTAATCCTCAAGTGGTGCTTACGTCAGTGGGGCGACATTTCTGTGAGATGTGTTAGCAAAGTGAAGTGTACTTCATAGCTGGTTTTGTTGCTTTATGCCATTTTTTGACTTTCTCCTGCACATCTTGAATGTCAACAACCTGTGACAACATCGTTTCACCATGTGATTGGTGACATAATCTTATCCAGTTCAGCAATGCATTCTTGTGGGTTTAGTGCATTATGACAAACCAAATAAAGCAGTGCATCATATACTGTGTTCAAAATGCTGTTGTTACTTGAACAGATGTGAACTTATTTTATGCACGTTGATTTTCATGGGCTGCGATCTATTAACTCTAGTTTGCTATGTGCTAGGTACACACTGCTAGTTGGTAAACCGCCTTTTGAGACATCATGCTTGAAGGATACTTACACGAAGATCAAGAAAAATGAGTATCATATTCCAATATCGCGAGTGTCTCCACCAGCGAAGAGATTAATTGAGAGCTTGTTACAGGCTGAACCAACACAGCGGCCGACGATGGAACAAGTTCTGCATGATGAATTTTTTACCGCAGGTTTCAGCTTTGTTCTCTGTTTCCTGTCATTCATGAACCAGATTTTTAAAAATGATGATGTTGGAAAAGTGTACTAGATAATGGCATATGTATTAAGTATGGTTTTGTTGTGCTTGTTTAAAAAATAATTGTCAGCTATTTGATTTGAATTTTTTAATATTTTTATTGAGCAGCAGTATCTGTGTTGTTAAGATACTGGATGAGTACACTTTTACTTAATCATATTTATGAGTCGGTTGAGTCTTGTTGTTACATGACAGGAATAGTATACGAAGTGTGCTGGTTTCGGCTGTGTACAGTTCTTTGGTTACATATTTCATATAAAAGCTAAAATGGTAGACTTCCCAATCTCATTATTGAGCTTTGGACCCAGAGCTGATCCCAGTATACAGGCAGTCAGCCCACAGTCATCCACCCGACGGTAGGCTGCCATTACTTTTCGCCAGGCCTGCGGTTACCTTCCCAGCTGCAGAGCATCATGGCCGGTACCAAGTTATAGTGCTTGGTGACAGAGGCACATAGGCATGAACAACTTGCCCAAGCAGCTTTTGCCCTGAGTAATATTTGAACCAACCACCTGTTGTTTGCAAGTTCAACGCTCTACCCATTGCGCCACCTTATTTAATGTATAAGTAAAATTTCTGCAGATAGTGTATTAGGTGCATCATGTGTGTAGGTTTTCTGCCGGTTGGTCTGCCTACAAGCTGTCTTACAACAGCTCCTCGATTTGACACTCTGAAGCCTGTGGATGTCTCAAGGAAACCACTCAGTGAAGTGAACGGTGTGTGGAACGTTTAGAACAAACATCGATCAATGTTTTCTAGTGATTTCACCAGTGGCTTGTGTATTGTAACTAAATAATGGCTTAGCAGTTGTGATAATGAGCTAGATCGGTGGTCTGTTTTCCACTATGGTGCGATGCTTCAACAGTTCCAGTTAGTTTCGGGCTTCAGACACCCGGGCACATACCTAAAAAACCCGGCCCAAAACTCACTAAAATTTTGACGTCTAATGTCGCAATAATAAAGAAATATTTTACTAGGTTCTTTCTAAATCACAAATCAATATTTTTGTTCAACATCGATAACAAAGCACGCATAGTTGCAGTTGCACAGGTATACAAGTTTGATCTTTCATGTAACAGGTCCACAAGAAAACCCTTATAGAGAAAAAAAGCAAAAGCAACAAACATACATATCAACCTCTGTGGTAGATAGTACACACTATAAAACTACCTCACTTCATACTTATTGCACATTAGTTTGATATTGTAGCATATTACAGAGTAAGCTAGAAGTAATTGATAAATCTAAGTTCTTTAACTGTATTCTAAAATTAACACAATTGTGTAAAGAAATTAAACAACAAAACTTGCAATTAAAAGTGCATTTGTGAATTACATCCTGTCAAGGCTATCCCTACTTGGTGCGACCCATTTGTCCATGGGAAAAAAAACCAAAAAAGAACCCATAGCTCAATAAAACCCACTGGTGTTGGGCTTTTAAAGGGGTTTTTTGAACCCTGGTCAGTTTGTGGCCCCGTATAGGCCTGGGGCAGTCCCCCTTATCCCTTCACTTCCTCACCTTCTACTCGCTCGTTTAGTATCTTTGATTTGTTTCCTTTCTAACTGACTTTATCTACTTTCTTGCTTTTCCTTCCGTTTGCATTCTACCAGGATAGTCTCTCTTTCTTTCCAGGCCGGATGTCATAGGAAGCAGCTGAACCTGGCTTTAGTTTTTTGGTGTTGATTTAATGTTGTATGTACTTTTAGTTAATGATGTATGCTTGTTTTTGTCGTATTTGATTTAGTTTTGTTTTGAGGTGTGATAGTTGTCTCTTCCTGTTGTAAGCGCTAGCGTAACAATTTAAATGAGCCTCTCGATCCCTTTCCCTTTTTGGGTGGCTGCTGAAGAAAAAGGCGGCCAGGGTTGGGGTTAATATATCGCTAGCCTTCATTTACTTGGTAGAGATAGCTCTCCACTCCTGACCTTTTGTCTCTGATATAGTCATATTTGTGCTGAAAAGGGATAATAAACTCCAATTAACTAACTGTCTGGTATTTTCATCCCCCCCCCCATTGCTGTTAGATATGTTGCTGATTGCACTGTACTGTGTTCTAGTGAGAATCATTTTCAGTTCAGTGCTGCTCAATACAAGTTGTGCGTACTAGGAGACCAGTGTGTATACGGGTCTGCTCCAACCTGCCGGAAAAATGCTATTCGTCTGGTCACGATCACCGAACCACGGCATTGTCTGCAGTCGGCATCTTCAACAAATCTCATTGTGCCAGCGACCCGTCGCTCAACCTTGGGCGACGGTGCCTTCGCTGTCACTGGTCCAAGAGCTTTGAACAGTTTACCTGATGAGATTTGTCACAGTCCATCGCTGGCTGTCTTCAAGCACTTACTAAAAACTTGCGTCTTCACCTTTAAGCTTTCATTAACTGTGTTTTATTCTATGTTTGAGACTGCACTTCCACGACATTTTGACTTTTATACAGTGCCCTTAAAGTGACTCGTTTTTATCCGACGACACTTCAGTGATTGACTGTTTTACGTTACGTTCTGTGCTTTGACACTGCAGGTTTGCACCTAGCAAGCTGCTGTAATTGTCTGCAAATGCAAATGTAATCGGCTAGGCATGGAGTAGGCTAATGACACATCAGTTAGCATGTGGACATGTGTGTGTGTGTGGTCTAGATTGTCAGTCTTCTAACAAGGAGACTTTGCCGAGTGAAACTGCGGCTGCAATGGCTTTGAAAGCAGATCATGTGTTCAAGCGATCAGAAAGTGAGTGCCACCAGTGTTCTGTCATTCAGGCTGAACTTTGCATGCAGAGCGATTTCATTTATTTGGTCCATGATTTTATTTTCTCTGTTCACCGAGTGCGTTTTACAGTGCAGAATGTTAACAGGTTCTGAAATACAAACTATGGAGTACGCTATAAATATAAAGACTGTCCCATTGTCCCCTTCCTTCCTTCCTCTCCCTTCCCCTCCCCTGTCACTTTTCTCACCTCTTCCTCTTCCATCCCTCTTCTCTCCCTTATCTTTCCATCCTTGCCTTTTCCATCCCTCTCCTTTCCATTTCTTCCTTTT
>Ga0209780_1002200_pt1 | contig 13674 bp, 6 predicted proteins | sample WorMetexBAHAMAS2_FD_187384 | JGI IMG/M metagenome (GOLD analysis project Ga0209780, IMG submission 187384) | Marine gutless worms symbiont microbial communities from Max Planck institute for Marine Microbiology, Germany - Inanidrilus exumae... | ecosystem: Host-associated > Annelida > Digestive... | reverse complement strand
GGCTAATAATCACTGATGAACACTATTGTTTTCGATTTTCTATTTTCCTTCCACATTACGAGTGACGGCGCATAATATGTTGCGATTAGACGCGAGATTGGACGAAATTTGGGGTTTTCGCCCCTCATTTTTGTTAGGGGGCACTTTTAGGAAATCGGCAGAGCAGCGCTTCTTTTTCGAGTAAAGCCACGTCACGTGGAAAATTTTGGTTTGCAGACGTCGGAAAAAGTGAGCTGGGAAAAAAAAGAAACATGCGCAAAACATAAGATCGACCGTTCACAGAACGGGCGATCTAAAAAGATTTATTAAATAGGGACTACAAATACTTCACATGTAGCTGCTGCTTCGGTGCCACTGACATTTATAGTTATTAATAAAGGCTATACTATACCAATACCAGTAAAGGAAAATGACAGTAAATTGCCTTGAAATGTCCTACTGCAAAACTGTTGTAAAGTAATTTAGCACGGAATACAAAACGAAGGAAGACATAAGTACCGGCATGGAGTTACGTATTGAGAAACTGCGGTATACACTGACTTGCGGGCATCCAACAGTGTAGCTTCGATGCTGATCTGCTGCTGTAGAATACGCAGAATACCATCCACGACGATCAGCCGTCTTGTCCATTCTGCGCACGAAAGTAATCAACTTTGTCACCGAGATAGCCTAACATAGCTTTTGTATTCATAGTTTTTATTGCCATCTTAAAGATGATAACCTTAAAGGCTGATCATTCTTTCTGTCTGTGCGTTAGAACGATTACTCACAATTTCTGGGTGAGAGTTCGCAAAGTTTTGGAAGTATACGAGGCCTAGCTACGTCTTGTTAGGCCCACAATTAGATTGTGCCTGATCTTATGCGGATATGGACAAAGTCATGTAGGCTATAGATCCGGAAACAGAATTTTATTCACTAGCTCCTGTCAGCAAGAGCCCTCGCGCTCAACGACATCTACCAGATGGCATCTTTACGGATGTTTGTACTCGCAGAACTTTCTAATGATACGCATGTGTCCCCTCGGAAAACGTCATATTCGGAAACGTCGACGATCTCTTCGTATAGTCATCATAACTCCGATAGTTTCAGTAGAGTAGCATGTGTCCATGGAGCAAATAAACATGAGCTCATCAAATGCTGGTATGGCCGACCGTGGCGACGTAACACATCGAACACCCCGCTTTCGTGGTAGGTTTCCCTTTCCTTGGGCGGATCCGGGCCCCTTCTGTTAGTTACAGAAACCAGCTCCATCTGTGTAGGACTATCTTGCAATAACAATTTTGACAGTTAGCTTTCATAAACGTTAGTCAAAGTTACCGTTGCGAGATGCGTCATTTTAACCTCAATGTATCCAACTAGAAAACATACGTAGTCGTATCGACATGCAGTCCCACGACGGCAGCAGCAGCACACGGCCGTGCCGCCGTAGCAGCATGCGTCACTAGCAACCGTGCGAACGTAACGGCTTTTGTAACCGTGTGACCTTTTGACCTATGGGTCAATGCATGCCGATCGACTGCTATGGAGTATACGTGTACAAAGTTTGGTGTCCACAACTCAAGCATTTTCCCTTTTACAGAGCGGACAGATAGAGGCGACTGAACGCTATACTCACGCCGGCGGCTATACAGCCGGCGTGGTTAAATACGATTTGTCCGGACAGAAGTCGACTCTAACCCGCTGGGGGTCGTGGGGGAGCTGACAGCGCTCGCTCAGACCCTCTGTCTGTATTTATAGGTGGGAAAGGAAAGAAAAAGACAACTTAGACAAGGAAAATGGGGTACACTGGGAGAACAAAAAGAAATAGTGCCCCCTGCATAGGTTGAAATTCTGGGTACGCCAATCATTACGAACGACTGCTAACTATGCTGCTTGTAATTACCTGAACATGTCTAACGCGAACGGTCTGTCGTCTTGTATGGATGCAACTGCTGTGTCATGCGCAACCGAGCCGAACAAGGATGTCTGTTGTGTCCACTGCGCGCCGCGTCAGACAGCGTAGCGTGTACGATTACTGTAGCTTAACTGAAAATTGCAACGCTGCGGAATTCGTGTTCATGCAGCCTGTCAAACTTGTTAATTTTTGGAGCTAAAACGTAATTCACTGAGCGTCACGATTACCTAGAACACAAGTATGCTATTTATTGCACCAGCTGACTTGCAAGAACTTGGCTGAATAACATAAACTACGTCTCCTGAAGTCGTACGATTAGTTTGGCATCTCTCATTGCAGCCAAAATAAAGCAACTAATTGTTTGGTGTTTTGCATTGATAAAATCTGCTTCATATAAGTTTATCTCAATCGTTGTACATTGGTGTCATGCGTTTCTCCAGCTTGTATTTATCACAACTGATAGCCTACTTGCAGTAATCAGGGCCGTCGCCATGGGGCGGACATGTCCACCCCACTTTTGTCAGTGTATTCCTGAATTTGATTAAGAAACTCAAAAGTATGGCTGATACTACAAAAATGCGCCAAAAATAAATTAAAAAGGAAAATGGGCTTGTAGGGATGGTGCACAGCCCCTCCCAAATTGCATCCCTAGTGGGGAGAAAGACCCCCATCCTCTCAACACCCTTCACTCCACCCCTGTCATGATTTAATCATTTGTGCACATGTAGTTCTTCACATCAGATGACCACAGAGGTGAAGTTAAATGAAATGCGTGGAGTAATTTCTGCTGGTATATTAATGAGATTTGGTTGCTAAAAGCGTTTATGATTGATCACCGTTGTGACAGTTAACCAGTAAGAAGCCATTAGAAAGAGGGACGTCATCTAGTGTTCTCCTAATCGTGCAAAGAACTTGCCATCCCGGCAGGGTAAAAACCCCAAAATCGACCTAAGTAATCTAAATACCAGCATTTGCTCTCTGGCAATACTCATGGTAAATATAGAATTTTGTAGTGTAGCAACATACCAAATGAACAGAATACACAGTTGCCAATTCATCAGTTATTCGCAATTCACAGCACTCATACTGTGACACTGCAGAATGCTTTGCTAGACAGACATTTATGTTTATCTGTGTCTGAAATAAGCAAACGCAGTCTTATCAATATGCATAAGTGCGAAACTTTCTCTATTTGCATAATACAACTAATGGAAATAAATAAATAAATCCTTCACATGCATCATTTCATACAAATGTTCACATCCATTCCTATGTTAAAGTAGATATGCCACTGCACGCTGATAATAGTCACGGGAAACTGCGCAAAGCAGCAAGTATCTAGAAGTAAACTCATCACAAACAAAAGTACATCACAAATTTTACAACATTAATAATAGGATCATACCACAATATCTGAATGGTATGAAATCATGACAGACTGTATACATACAAAGCATATGCAGTTAAATAGGCCACATTATGCTTACTGATAAATTAACATCTGGTATATTAGTGGTGCCACAAATAAAATACTGGTGTGAGACAGCTGGCATAAATGGAGCAAAGTCCCTTCCATCAGGAGTCTGGCTGTGAAGGAAGGATAAAGCCAGGCCAATGGTTAGTGACTTGCGCTCTCTTTAGCACTTTAACACTGACGGCTGGGTGGCAGGAAGGACTGCCAGCCCACAGAAAACCCTGTTCCACTAATACCTAGAGGTTCTCTTCCGAAGAAGGAAGACCTAACAGAAAACCGACTGATTTTACCTGGAAAAACAACCGTTAAATGGAAGAAGCAGTATTAGTAGTATAGTAGTAGAAAAAAAACAACTTATGCATTCAGAATTTTCATGCTTCTTCAGAATGAGAATTAACTGCATACATATTGAACGGAAAACAGCAGAAACGTACTGCCATACAACAACTACAAGATGTACTTCGACGCTCCAGCTCTGAGGCATCCACGTGTATGCTTCACCACGTCAACGGCCTGCTGTGACCTTGACCTCCAGAATCTAATCTGGTCACCATTAGGTTCTGTTCTGTTCTTTAGCCGTTCTCGATCGGAGGGTTGGCCACACCATGGACGTACTTTCTCCATTTATCTCTGTCATTCTGATTGAACCTTCCACGGCGAGTCCTGTCCATGTATTGATGTTGTCTATCCAGGCCGTACATGGTTTTCCAGGCCTGCGTGCTAGCATTGTTCCTTGCATTATTTCTTTCTCCAGCCTCGTTTCCTCGTGGTCATAGGTGCCTAGGTCATAACGACTTTGTCGACATTGTCAGATAGCGATGGCATGAAAAGAGATAAAATAGCCTTTCAACACACTTACTTACTTAATAAGGTGTGCTCCTGCTCTTTTAGGTGGTAACAACATGAAATCCGATATGAAAGTTCATTTGAACACTGTGCTACATGCAGACACTAAATCACTCCAGTTACAGTCACAACTCAATGGTTATATACAGTACTATAAAAATCTAGATAAGTGCAAATCATCTTCATGTGGTGCTAAAAGTAAATTGAAAATCAGTGGAACGGAGTTTAAAGATCTTTATGACTTGAGGTATGCGAAGATTTGAAAATATATTTTTCATTTGCAGCAGCACTGTTGTCTTTAACAATGGCAATGCTTCTTACTTACCAGTTTTTACTTTTGTTTTCAATACATGAATGTGCTCAGTAGCTGCAGAGTGTTAAAAATATTGGGAGTCAGAAGCATGGGCTGTAGTGGCAGATGGTGTGCCCCCTCCTGCCATGGGCAGAAAATTTCTGGTCAAAACTCAAAATCCTGCATTCTGCTTTAGGTCTAAAAATCTACTTCATTACCGTACAACAAGACCAATGTTACGACCTGTCACAGATTATTGGGGGATCACAGATATAGCCTTCACCCCCACTGCTAACATTGGTGGAGTCAGTTTACCCCCATGACCCCACGTCTTCACCGACACTGAATGTGCTAATGGCAGGCTAGTTACAATCTTCAGTAAACGAAGTGACTACCGACGACCAAAGTTACACTTTTTCTCAAGACTGGTAATGAGTTAAAATTTTGAATAGATTAATCGAACGTCTCTAATCATTAAATTAACAAAAATTGATTAAAAAGTCAGTAATTCAAAAATTACCAACACACACCCTTTCCGGGCACGTTTGTACAGCAGACACTATGCCAATATCATTTATAGACAGACTGACAAACCACGGTTACTGCCATCATTAATCCTATAATGATATTCATTATAATACTCCTAGATTACACAAGCCATGTTATTTTGTGAACAAATGACGTTTACTTTTGTACAGATCAATGTAGGTTAACTTTTACAGTGTCACGCAATAAAAACAGCATTGGGCCTGCAAAGATCCCAGATGTGACTACTTTCCCTAAGTTTCATTTTGGGATCTGGCCAAACCTGGAATAACCCTAGAATATGTCATTGAACAAGCGAGAACAGAAAACGTATTTTAACTACTCTCCATAACTAACACTTCCACTTCATCAGAAGTGGTGGATACAAAAAAAAACAAAAAAACTAAAAAACACACACACACACACACACACACAAATTCTCAAATTACTTCAGCTACAAGGATGGTGGCTAACAGTAACAGACATCAACAAAATGACAATACCAAACCGATCACATCAGTCACTACACAAACATCACGGGCATTGCAAGTAACCGTGCATCTGTACAGTGACTAAATGTAACAACAGTTCACACGCAGAGGTAAACTGGATGTCAGTTTATCCAACAGACTAAGATGAGTGAACTGCATTGCTGCCTTAGTTGGTTGTTGGTGCCACACGACAGATAAGACCAATGGACTTGTAGCAAATGTTCGCAACAAACTGCGGACACTGCGGCTTGGAACACATCACTTCCACCGCCACACGCAGCTCATAGAATAGCTGCCTACAGCCACAAAAACACACACATTGATTGCTTTTTAACTTGGCAGGACTATTTTCACAGTTATCATGAAAGTAGCTGCTGTATTCTAGCGCTTTGTCAAATGTCAACTTACAGTCAAGTACTATTTTAAATCATGCATGTTCCAGACAATAACCTAAAAATTTTGATATCCGAATAATATGACTCGAGTTACTTCCAACTAGAAATCTCTACATGTACTCACATAACATTATTTTACAATTCTACAGCAGCATAATACAATCTTTGCTCCTGGCTCATGTTAAGGTCTCTACAATAAAACAGCAGTCTGCTAATTGCGTCTCTTGATCATAACTACATTAATAGCTAAAACTACAAGTCTAGATTTCAGTATCATAAAACAATTGGTTCAAAATCATTTTAAAATTCCAAATACTTCACACACCACACATATTCACATTTTATCAAATACTTAATCACTTTCCAAATCACATAAACAAATAGCAAGTACTTAGTTTAAGCATTCAAATGCTGCATAATATTGCCTATGACATTTAACAAGCCTGCCATTGTAGACAGCAACTTTACCCCGATGCTGCTATCTGGCAAACTCAAAGAAACATACTTGCCATCTTTTGATTCTGGCCTATCAGCTCCATTATGTGAAAACATGACATCATTCACCAAACATACATCACAGTAAGGCCGAGCCATGGTCACAGGTAATGCGTACAGAAAATGTGGTGAAATTAGGACGTGATTTTTGAGATCTGTGAGCAGAAACAGACAAAGAGACAGACATACAGACATGCTGATCGCAATACTCTGCAACCATAATATGGGCAAAGTAGTAACGTTAAGAATCTATTGTAACCTGCAGTAAGGATTTCGCTGAGAAGCATATCGTAGAGATAAAAAGCGATAATACAGGAATGGCATGATGATGCTAGAATTACCCCTAACAGCAAGACACAAAAACGTACTGTAACACATATAATCACACAGAAAACATTGGAAAACTACGACACCAGTACATCACATATTAAGTAGATAGACTGTGACGCCCTATCGTCGACATGGAAACCTTTGCAACCTCCACAGCCTGCTGTATCCTTGATCTTTATTTCCAGAATCTAACCAGGTCATCAGCAAGAGGGGCTAGTGAATATTCCTGTAAGTTTCATCGAGACTGCTCAAACCATTCAAGGTAATAAAATATGACCGCATGAACAGACTAGGCAGACGGACAGCCCGGAAAACATAATGTCTTTGCCCATACTGTTTGGTGGTGAAAACAAAAAAAGCACTAATATACAACACCAATTGTCTAAGCTTTATTTATTTATTTATTACAACCAACAGCGCCAAAGCACTGAAGGGAATTAATACGTTGAAAAGACGAAAAAGCGCTTAAATAACTTGCTGACTAACAAAAGGGATGCCCCTCATGATGGCTCGCTGATACCTGTACCCATTACACAATACCTTACAAGTCACTTTCAACATTTGAACAAAATGGTTCACAAACGTGATAAATATAATAAAATACACAGCAGAAAGCTCAAAATCAATGCTAAGTCTCAATAAATACTTACGAGAGGATAAGGAATATGATCATCGGCATCAGAAATATCTCGCTGCACGCAATAAAGCGCAGCATGCTGACCTGGTTGGACTCAATCTTAAACAACAGACGCCTCAATAGCTGTGCACTGTCAGCACCGATTTGCTACAATCAAAATAGTCTCTCATACAATTCGTAACTAAGCTGCAGCGTTAATTCGTGGCGCTCAACCGTGCCTTGCGTGTCTTTTCACGATGTACAATTACCTGAATGAAAAAGGACAAATGCGTCTGTTCTGGTGCACTTTCCCGTCTCAGCGTTCAACAGCCTTTCTCGGTGAATTATGGCTGGAATCAGTAAGTCATACAGGTAACACTGATTATCAAGTTGACGTCAGAGTACATCACCTTAATAACTAAGCCCCAGCTGCTCCTCAAGTTACCTTGTGACTGCTAAAATAACCTGCTATAAATGACTGTTAAGTCAATCCTTAGATGCACCGTTTTACATCAGTTATAACTTCATAGACTATTTGAAGGTCACTTTTGCTGTTTGAAATCTTTTCAAGGCTCGGAACTTGTAAAATATAGCACACACTGACTATGGTATGTCTACACGTAAATTGGAAAGTGTACATAGACTGTAATTTCAGCTGTTGTATCGAAACTGCAGGACTTCTCAAGGTCATATACAGTGTAAAGTGGTAATATCTCACAAATGACAGACATTATTACAGATTACTAATAGGAAGTGATATATGAAACAGGCAGTGCCATGTGGCCTATCAAATCGCGCAATTTCTGATGGCCATGAGTGACCTTCATAGTCATTCGCCTATTGGATGCCATTTTAACTGTGATTTCTTGTATAGTTGAGCAGCAGTTAAAAGATTTCAACTGACACACTGTGTTGCACAGTCCCTCCACAATAGCCAAGTTTATTGTCTCATTAAAATATGCATCACAGAACACTAAGCTCACAAATTTAACCAAGATGTGTACTATTACTTCTTCTACTAACCGACATACATTAAGTCCATAATTGTTTAAAGTAACATTTTAAAACTACACTTACAATTTCACTGACAACAGTAATACGACAACGTATGACAAACGCTCGTGCAGCTTGCTTTCTATCACAGCTCTCTCGATGTTTTATTATCAAATTTTCCGAGATTCAACAATAAAAGACATATAAGCAGCAAATGTTCACTTACGTTGAGAAGCTGCTTGGTGTAGCTCTGTGCATGCATAACAGCATACAAAAATACAGGCAGCAGGGCCACTAATGCACAAAATGTTAAGGTCATAATGTAATAAATCAACAATGAGTGGCATCATTGGGTCACTGCTTCTAAGCAAAATGGTAGCTGTAATGTATCCAACATAAACTTAATTGATGTCAGGGTCATTCACCTATTGTAAACATTTTCACATTCCACTTAGGAAGTTTCATTATCGGTCAGAAAATTCACAAAATTTAACCTTTACCTCCAAACACCAGTCCAATAAAATTCCCAAGCATTTTCACATGCACACCTTTTCATCAGCAAATTTTCAGGTAAAACTGAATAAGTCGGTTGTCTTCTTGAACCCCGAGGAGTGACCAGTGTAAAATATTTGTAAGGCCAGACGCCTCCCTGGCACCAACCATGGATATCACTCATTCAACTGCAACCTTTCTTCACCCGCACATTGACTCTTCAAGGAAAGAATGTCACTCCTTTATGCTGGATCTCCAATGACAGTACCCAGAAGACGACTATTCAGTACAAGAGTTCTGAATATCTGTTTTTTATTTGTCCGTTTAGTAAACTCTACTCTCAGTGGTTTGGCACTGTAGACTGGACATCACAAACAGCATCTGGCTTGCGAAATATCCATTCCCTCCAAACTGTGCTGAGCAGTGCAAAAAATGGCCATTAAAGCTAGAAACATTTGTGGTAAAATACACTGGCTAATAATGGTTCAACACTAATCAGGATACTCGATACTGGTGGTCCAGTTACAAAGATGAGAGAGTAGAAAAGATAGTGAGCGCTGTCTTCGAGAAACAACTGCGCCAGATACTCGCGACTAAACTGTAAGCGCGGCACACGCTGATGTAGTCTCAAAGCACTCGTGACGCCGTTACTCAGCAACGCTTTCTGATAGTAACTGTGTGGATGACCTCTACAAGTTGCAACAAAGAAAACACGAGCACGATTAATAATTCCCAGCCAATCTCTTGGCTAAGTACTGAAAAACTAAATCTAACACAACAAAAGCAAACACGTGTCCGCAAAAAATATACTACAACACAAAATTAACAAAAAACTAAAGCCAGGTATGGTCACCTCTTACAACCTCGAATCTGGAAAAGGTATGGGCCTATTCTTAAAGAAGTAGATATGTAAGGAAGTAAATAAGTAAGGAAGAAAGTAAGCAAGCAAACAATTTATAGAGTGCCGGAAATGATTGATTGAGTTAAGGTTTTAGTTCCCACCAGACACAATATAGGTCATTTCAGAGATGTTCTTCCCAACAAATCTCTTGGCTTAGTACTGAAAAACTAAAACCAAAGCACACATGCATCCATAACACAATATACTACAACACAAAATAAACCAAAAAACTAAAGCCAGGTTTGGTCTCCTCCTAAGACCTCCAGCCTGGAAACAGAACGGGTGCATTCTGGAAGGAGTAGACAGATAAGACAGGAAGTAAACAAGAAAGAAAACACTAGAAAAGAGAAAAGTAAAGAAGGAAAAAGTTAAGTAAACACACAAACAAACAATTTACATAGCGCCGAAATCAGCACATGAATCACTGCACATTACTACCCTGAAGCCTGTATGAGGCGTGCCAGAAATGATAACAGACGATGACAACAGTGGTAAACCAGCAAAAATATTACTATTTCACTCGCTAAAATAAAAATAATTTCAACATTCAGGCTATAAAACATCAATCTTACCCCAAAAAGGGCAAAAAGTAGCTGAAAGTTGAGAATACTGTCATCAGTCTAGAAATCCACAGCAAAGCCTCTATCTTGTTGCCACTGACAAAATTCTGCAATAAACCATAATGAGAATAAGTGAATGCACTGACGTTCAACGTGGATACATAACATGCATGCCTAAACTACTGGGAAAGTAATTACAATGTTAAAAAATATAAAAGCAGTCTCTATGACAATTCTATGTTCAGTACATTGCACCATTATTTTAGTTATGATTTTTCAGTTTCAGTTAGTTAATCTGAATCAATGCAGAGTCACTGCATGAAAGCTATATATTTAACAGGTCAAAACTAAAAGCATGTCAACAGTATACATGTCCAACATTATCATTATATAATAATTTTTTAATAATATCATTATTATTTCACTGTCACTGCACACAGCCAGCTGGTTAAAGCCAACTTGTCTTAAAAACTTATCATACTCATCACACAACACAGCACTAATAATGTTTTTACCGTGCAACACTATGCTAGCGCGGTATATGCTGATGGGGCGTGGCTTTCCTGCACTCGACAATATCATTCACGACACTGAAATGCGCTCCAGTAGAAGCATAAGGAAGTAACGCGTTTATATCATGTGATCCCTGCCTGCATGAAATACTTTGACAGTGGCACGGAAGTAGCATTGGGAGCAGCTCGAGACAGCCCTCAATAACTACGCCAATGTTTTGGTGACCCTCTCAAACTTTGTATGCATGCAGAGTATATCAAGTGCTTGGCTTTCAATGACAGCCTACTCCCTAATGGGAGTGGTCACGGTCATGTGACCCATTTTCTAAAAAATTTTACCCCAATCACATCTTTGGAATTGGTGAAGCTAGGCACTTCAAATTTCATGTGCAATTGATACATAGGATTACTACAGCACGCATCATATATTACCCTTGAAATAGATGTGTGATCTGTCATGTGACCTCCTTAAATCTTGTTAAACAAGTGATAATATCTCGTCAACAGTACAAGATAGATAAAGACATAGTTGCAATGGAACACTAATAGGAAATCGTATGTGGCCTATCAAATGACACAATTGCTAATGCCCTTGAATGACCTTGAAGTTCACTTTTGCTGTTTGAAACCATATCTTGTGAAACATAGCTGAACCAATGAACTATGCTGTAGCTGTCATTATCCACACTATTTCATGTTCACTTTCAAGAGAAGCTTTTCTCCAGGTCTCCAGGCCTTTTGTCAGCAGATTTCTCTTACCAGCTGCTAGTTCTCCGCAGACAAAGAATGTGCATTCCATAAAATTTACGCTTTTGACACAGGAGCTGACAACAAATCTTGTGCAAGAGGAGCCAAAAGAGAATACTTCATCTCATTTACAATCCAAAAGTCTATTCAATTATTCTGTACCTAGATCTTCAAATCAGCAAAGCATGAAATAAGTTCACTGTCAACAGTGTTTTGCACAGTGACACATGTGGTTGATGTATAGGCAGTCATATCGTGTTCCACAAAGCTAAATGGCTTAAGTGGAGGCTGGCTTGTTTTCACTTCTGCGGATTTTTGAGTTACTGTCATTTATCATGTCTCAACTGACTAGTTTTTATCAGTTTCAGTTAGTTTTAAGTTAATTTTCATTTTTCAGTTACACTTACTGTTACAGTGAACTGTTTATTTTTTTTGTTACTATTCTTTTCAGTTACAGTTAATTTGAATATCACTGGAATGCAATGTCAATGTTGGCTATGTGACAGGAAAGGCATCCAGCCTATAAAACACCTGCTCCAAAGGTTTGCTATTGAGAGTCACAGGCTAACCTGCATTAACTGTGGGAAAAGGTCAGTTAAACAAAAACTGGAAATACCCAAAATAACTCTCAATAACAGTACCGGTAACACAACACCAAAAGCAATAAAGTAAAAACCAAATGCATGCAAAAGTGCAGTGGCTTAAAGCACAGAATACAAATCACAGAAAATGTATCAATTAAAATAGCATTATATTATGGGCTTTGCCTAGGTTTTCCCCCTCCACATACCCTTCTTCTGGACAGTTCTGCTAACTGACAAACTGATACTTGGGCACAGTCAAACTGAAGGACTGTTAAAAAGTCACAGGCAGTTAAAAAAAACAAAAATTGGTACTCAGTATTGTGCTAAACCAGCTCATTATGAGAAACAGTATTTGCAGTTATTTAGGCATTCAAACCAAACAGCAGCAAGTTGGAATAAGTGCAAGCAGTCCATAATAACATATTCATTTGCTGTGGAGCCTGTGGTTAGTATTGACGAACCACAACAAACAAGCAAAGTACAAAAGATGACAAAATAAAGCTATATACTGAAACCTGGTTCTGCAACCTCTAATAACATCAACCCTAGTGATTATCTACACCACATCGGGTATGCGTACATTTAGAAAAAAAACTACGTCTATCTTTCAAGCAGCATATCAGCATAGATGCCTTTACCATCAGCCTCGAGAATGATGACGATGAACCAGAGCTACCAGTCTGTGCACGGTCTCCAGATCCAGAATGACCACTGCCAGTGGCATCATCATTTACCTCCTCTACGACCGGCATCTCTATCAGATGAATGAAACTACACAAGCAGACAGTCTCACTGTAGCTTGTTAAATGTAATATGACATGATACCGAAATGCATAACATAAACAAAAGGCTAACTGGTAGCCAGCTTAATCTACTCCACAGAATCATGACAGAAAATGAACTGAAAAGCTTTAAAATGATTAGCACAGATGAGTTGGGTTTCATTCATGCGATACAACCTTTTCATGGGTGTCAACGAAATGCGTGTAAAATAGTACATTTACTGTGTCGGTTAGGTTTAGTGTTACGGTTACGGTCAGTTTAAATGGCTAAAACATGCCGGGATGCCGGGACAGTAGGGCCTATAACAGGCAGAGACGCTGGCAGAGACGCCCGGACAGTCTCGACGCTGTACTAAGTGAGACCGTCGTCCAGTGAGGAATTATCACAAGCCAAGCCAAGAAAACGTTGCCGCGTCGTCGAAGCCGGAACAACAGACCAGCACCAGCACCACATGTCCAGCACCACATGCATTTTAGGACTAACGCGCTAATTCGTTCTGTATAAAGTATAATAAAACGTCCTTTAATGTTACTGTTAGGAATTTATAAATAAAATATAACATAAACAGAACGCTAAACACCAGCCACATTGGAATAAAAACGCTCTTAAAATTAAAATACAGCGGCTGTCCCTAGCCCACGTACATATGGGCGTTAATCTTCCAGCATAACGCCTACGCGAGAAGCTATTGAAAACCGAGCGGATTCTGTCATTTTTGCGCACGTAACTTTTCCGGAAAACTGT
>Ga0209780_1002199_pt1 | contig 13675 bp, 12 predicted proteins | sample WorMetexBAHAMAS2_FD_187384 | JGI IMG/M metagenome (GOLD analysis project Ga0209780, IMG submission 187384) | Marine gutless worms symbiont microbial communities from Max Planck institute for Marine Microbiology, Germany - Inanidrilus exumae... | ecosystem: Host-associated > Annelida > Digestive... | reverse complement strand
TAATAATAATGGAGATGATATTTATGGTGCTGTCATCATGGCAAAGCCATTGCGAGAGTTACCCAGTTCATTTGATGAATGCAGACTAAGCGCCAGTTGGCCGCCAACCCTCAAACTAAGCCAATTGACTTGGACTAAGTCTGCCGGAAATGGCAGCTACCATCCACATCCACCATCGCCATTTATTATTACTCAGCCTTAAAGCTGATACTCATTTTACCATCCCACAGAGGGTAGAAGGCTGATTCGACTAGTTGGCTGGTTACATACCGAAAATAAGGTGCCGCCTCCGGGAGTCGAACCCAGACACAGTCACCCATCCCAGTACTAACCGGGCTGAGCATAGGTTAACTTCGTTGATGGAACCAACGACGCTACCACTACGCCAAACCGTGCTACCACTACTTGATGATGTGATGAGTTACCAGAATATACAGCACATAACAATCAAGTAACATCAGACTGCTTCCATTTTCTCAAGTGCAAATGAAACATGTTGGATTACACACAGGCATGGCTTATTAACCGTCATTTTCTACATCAACCTGGGTCAACCAAATGTCCCACTGGCTCTCTTCCTTCACCTGTTCCAGAAGAGAATCATTACAGACTAATTGCCATATGTATTTTTACATGCTGGATGACCTTCACGTCATTCAGCAAACAGTGTCAAGGCACTAAAGACAGTATACACACTAATCCCAACAAACAAAAAACACAACCACTGGCCTTATCTTAACTTGATCTACCACTGCATTATTGACAGAGGGCATGTTCCTCCCTTTCTGCAGGCTCTTTCTCTTGCAACTATGTACAAATAAATACAGGACTCTATAAAAAAATGTAAAGGCTTCACATACTCGTTACCAAGCATTGGGCCCGAAGCTGATCCTGGTGCACAGGCAGTCAGCCCACAGGTGACTTAAGTCATCCACCCGGCGATAGGCTGCCATTACTTTCCGCCAGGCCTGCGGTTACCTTCCCAGCCACAGAGCATCATCATCCTTTGGCTGGTACTTATTTTACCGTCCCACAAAGGGTAGAAGGCTGAGTCGACTTATGTGGCTAATTACATAACGAAATACAGTGCTGCCTCCAGGAGTCGAACTCGGTGCTGACGGTGCTGTCACCCATCCCGGTACTAACCCGGCTCAGAGTAGGTCAACCTCGTTAATCGAGACCAATGCGTTACAACCACGCCAAACCGCCATCTACACAGGACTCTATAATAACCTACAATTTCCTCACAGAATCTTTGAATACGTTACTGTCAAGCTTCAACAACTTTACCATCTGGCTGCTGGAAGTGGAAAACATGCTGGTCGATCCATTAGCACACAGCGCTCTCAACAACACTACCCAGAAAGCGCAGTTGTCTGCCTGGCCAAGCCAGTCTTTCATCATCGTGTCTCGTGACAACTCAGCAAGGAAGTTCAGTGTTGGTGCCAACAGATCAGCAGTTAGCAGCACACCTGCAACATACAGACACGTGAAAAGTAATTGTGCAACCATAAACAGCATATCCACTACCACTTTATGGCCATTATACCGGTCACACTGTGTTATTTGCCACAATAACATGTTAAAACAAATGTACCAATAAAGCCGGAGTAATGAGGGAACTGTTAGACACTGTCAAAGCAAGGAAGCTAGCATACTATGGTCACACCATGAGGAAACAAGGAAGTTGCCTAGAGAAAGAGATAATGCAAGGAACAATGCCAGGTGCACACAGGCCAGGAAGACCATGCACGGCCTAAATGGACAACATCAATAAGTGGACAGAACTCCTTATTAAAGATGCAATCAGAATGATAGAGGACAGATATAAATGGAGAAAGTACGTCCATGGTGTGGCCAACCCTCGGATCAAAAACGGCTAAAGAACAGAACAGAACCAGTAATGCAGTATAATCAATACACAAATACAACAACAACAACAACAACAACAACTACAACTTAACATCTATTTTTCAGGTAAACATCTTAAATTTCTTCCTCCACTTATTCTGAAACTGCGCATCCTCTTGGGACGGACTGCAATGAGTCTTCCTCAGGCGTCAATCACTGTACAACATGTGATCCAGCATCATTTTCACATTCACACGTTTCCAAGTCATCTGCGTTTACCTTCCTAATCATTTAATCATCAAAGCCCAACAGATCTCCAGCTGTTCATTTTCTTTCTTTCTTTCCAAGGAAACCCAAACATCCACATGATCACAGTCATTTCAGTTATGGCCAACTTTACCTCATACTCCACTTTCATCCGCCAGGTCTTGCTACTATATATCACACCACACAACTCATACAATACATGCTTTGCTCTTTGCTGATGACAAGAAGCCTCTACTGGTTAATACAGGCAAATACTCATGCAACTATTTCCATGAACTGCTGACTGCTGAATCCTCCATCTGCTTCCAGCAGGTCAAATTATGTATCTACTCTTTCTAGCAACACCTCCATACCATTATTCAGCTTTGCATTATTAACCTTATCAGAGACCAAAGTACCTGCTTTACAACATTTGCAGACAAACACTGAGGTTGCCTTACAAACTTCACATCTATACATTGCTTATGCATCCATTTCACGCAGATTATGCACAAAATCATTGCTAACTTTCTTGCAAGCTATAAGAGGCCATTTACCCTTCTCCTTTATCTCCTCTAAAATCACATGTAGTTTAAAAATAAAACGCAACAATGACAGCAACACATAAAGTGAAAAGGCAATTTCTCATTTACCAGAGTGCATATCAGACACTGATGGCTCATCGGCTTGAGTGTTCGTACCACTCCGAGCAGCCTCGCTTGTGGCAGGTTCTGATTCGGACACTAGCAGGGCAGCATTCAGTGCATCATTCAGCTTCTGATGGCAAGTGGCATAAAGACTATTACAGAGTGCTGACACAATGCCACTGTCAATTAATTTGCTAAGCGCGAGCGGTGACTGGCAGGAGAGAGCCAGTGTTGCCAGCTGTGCACTATGCAATGGCATTGCTGCTAACATGGTCCGTCGCAGACGGCTGCTGGCACCGTCAGCTTTGACGTCGTCAGTCAGCGGCTGGTTACGATGACAGCCCTTCACGTCGTCCGTGCTCAGCACCGTGTTGCTGCTGGCAGATACAATTCCAATCCACTCCAGCAGCAGCAGCACACAGCTCGATCGGACGTGGCACAGAGAACACAGCACGAAATCGACGGCTCTTTTCAGTGCTGAGTCGCACGGCAGCACCAGTGACCACTCATACATGCAACTGTGAGAACACACACACATTTCAACAACATGGCATAGCAAATGCACGGGCAAAACGTTCACATGAATCTAATAAATAAATTGTGGCTCTGCCCACACACTAGGAGATCACGAGACGCTTGGAATGTCTCATTCTGTCTTTCTTTCTGTAAAGAGGATTCCTCAAAAACCTGTGGGTGGATTTCATAAAATATGGGGAAGGGCACATCTTAGAAAGAAAGTTGATTACATATGGGGCGGTCTATCAAAAATTGGGGGTTTTGTACTCCTTAGATTTCGCTGCTAAGAGTAGAGCCAAATTACTAAATATATCTCACTGATACTGCCAATGCTGTTTAGTTGCATTGTAATATGAAGCCACAGAACTGTCAAATGTTGCAGTTTCAGATTTTGTTGGATCCTCAGGCAAACTAGAAAATTAGACCAAGTTGATTTCTGGAAGTTTGGCTTGGCTACATTAGGGGCTACATTATGTTAGTAGGCTCCGTTTCCCCAGAATAAGGGTACTTCTGCCATAACCCACAAAATATGCACGGATTACTGCAATTCATTGCTGTACAGCATGTCAGACAGCCTTATCTGGAAAGTACAGTCAGTCCAGAATGCTGCCACACATCTCATCACTGGAGCTCAACAATGCGACCATATTACGCCCATGCTACGTCAGTTGCACTGGCTTCCTATCTGATGACGAGTCAAATACAAGGGCGCATGCCTTGATCACCAGTCGTTGTCAGGCCAGGCACCTGTGTACCTGGCGAATGACATCAAACTCATCGCCGACTATGGTCGTAGTTTGCTTCGATCAGCGTCCGCCAGGACATGCGTCGTCCCACAAACACACAACAGTTTCGGCGACAGAAGCTTCGTTGCTGCCGGCCCACGTGTATGGAACAGTCTGCCATCCTACTTGCATCAGGACATCAACTACGAACTGTTTAAGCGACGTCTGCAAACATTTTTATTTGGGAGACAGTTGACCATGGCACACTGTGACTATTTGCTTACTGCGCCTTAAAAATATTCTTACTAACTAACTAATTGACAACTTAATCAGCAGAAATAATCACAGTAGTATGTATCATGGTCATGGCTACCTGAACAGTTCTGTTGTAATGATATCTGTCATGTCAAAGTTCTCAGTCTGCTCCTGGTTATGCCACAAGATGGCAGCAATAGTGTGGACATGATTGGCAGCAGGAGCAGGAAGACCAACACAAGATGAGTGAGGTACAACTGAGTGAAATCGGTCAACGTTTTCCAAACTCGGTGCTGACGGAACATTTGATTTCTGCAGAGCAACTCGAGCACTGTCACCGAGCCAATCCATCAGCGCCGTGATTCTGCACATAATGCCACAATGTCACAAAAAACAATGCCAGTAATCATTTAGGAGAAATGCACACTCAACGACACAACCATTTTACAGCCATTAAACAGGTCGCCTTGTGTCAGCCGGCAGGCACCACTAATTAAGAACTGGAGGTTTTGTCAAAGCTACGTTTTACTACCTGCATACCCCAGTGTGATGTACATTAATAGTAACTGTAACAGATGAAACCGACTTTCTATGTAGCATGTCTGGATGGCTGTCCATGACTCTGAAAACAACCTGTATTTTTGTAGTGTGGCACATTATTAAAATGCAAAAGTCAGTGCCACAAATAAAAACAGGAAAAAAACAGTTGCTGCTGCCACACCACATAATGCTTTACTTAACTGTTAGTTAGAAACAGAAATGGTATTGTAACAGAAAAATCAAGAAACAGTTCATTGAATGATCCCTGTTGCAGTGAATGTGATAGCTACGCTGCTGCGACGGCTACCAATGCTTTTGAATGGCCCAGACAACCCCCGAAAATTACCCCTTCCCCTTGGGGGATCTGCACCCCCATCTAATACATACAGAGTCTTCAACCAAAATGGCATGTCAATCGGTTCAGCCGTTTTTGCAAGGCGCACCGTAGAGTTCCCCATTACTTTACAATGGGCCGCTATGTTTTCCCCCCAAAACTGACCCTTCCCCTTGAGGATCAGGTCCTCCATCTAACACATGGTACATAAAACTCACCAGAGTAATTAATCCAAATGGCATCTGGATCGGTTCAGCCGTTTTCGTATGGGTCCCAAATGCTAAGCTGCACAATGCATTGTCAATGGGGAAGAAAAACCCCCAAAATTGCCCCTTCCCCTTGGGATTGCGTCACCCCGCCGGAGGAGGAACGAGCCACGGCGATAGGCAACAAGCACAAAATAAATTTGGTAAAGATCACGCATGTGGTTTGGGAGATATGCTCGTGGACAGACAGACACACACACACAGACACACAGATGCACTCGTTACAGCACTTCACCACTGCTGCCGCAAACGAAGTAAAAATACATGCAACAATTACTGCGCTAATAAGTGTAGTATGCACAGAGCTGTTGTAATTACCAAAAGAACTCACAACAAACCATACATAATTATTCACACCACTAAGTGCATGCAATAACACATCATTCACCTAAAGCCGTTACATCATACGTACCTTGTTCTTAATCCATCATCCTGATGAGTGCCAAGTCTATAGAGAATTTCAACAGTTGACTCTGTAGCTTTGCCATGAACCTTCCCATGAGGAGACATCATGCGACCTTTGTAACAGACCACAGCACAATGCCACAACCTTGACAGGTACTGCAGCATGCTTGAATGATAAGCAACACAAATGCTGCGACTTTATAGACATCTCTCATATATCTCAAGACTCCAGTGGTCAATGAAGAAAGAATGACGCAAGGCTACTGGTTGGGGTCAGTGCTTTGAGCTTCTTTCAGTATTATAAAATTGTTGCTGCATCCAAAAAAACCGTGTTAACTATCCGTTGAGGTTTTCATCTGGAACACGTGAAGGAAGCAAGCTCAGGGTAACCAGCTAACTGGAGTTCACCTTGAAAATGTCATTAAAACGCAGCTGGTAGTGGTCATTTTATGGCAACAAGCACATCTCAGTCACAACAACAATAGCTTACGTGATCATGTAGCGACTGCAATTAACATATACAATATGTACACACCAGCAAAAGGCTGCTCATACCATCATGAATTCAGAACATGTGCATGCAATGGTGCAAATTATACAATAGTACATAAATTTAACATATTTGACCATGCATATTCATTGAAATGGTGTTATAAAAATTTCCAGAATATATAAATTTACCTTCTGATAGACTACTATAAAGTCTATCTTTCGACAAAGTCGAATGTTGCTTCGACACTGCTGCCGTTTTTGGCTACAATGTCGAACGAATTTTTGTCTGTTCGACAAAGTCAAAACAGAATGAACATGTTTAATTTGTTTGTACTTCGTCGAAAGGACAAACTTTCAAGAAAGAACTGATAGACTAACTGATATTTATACAACCTGGTTACTGGTTACTAACCTTCATCAGAAGTGAACGAAGTGCGGCGTAAAATGTGATCTATAAGTTCCAGGCCAAGCTCGACAGAATGAAGACCAAGAGTTAACAACACCGACTCGATGTTGCTGGAATAGATAATGGCGCTGTTTGACAACAGCAGTGTGACACAGGTCAACAGAAGGTCGGGTGTCGGCGATGCAGCACGTGTGACGTCATCACACACATCGTCACAGTGAGTCAAGCAGTGATGCAGCAGTCGCAACCAACCAATGCTAACATACATCATACACACCAGCCAGCACTTAGAGCTTGCGGACTACAGCAGTAGGAGTAGTATGTCAGTACTAACAAACAGTGAAAATCATCCACTGATAATGCTCATAATGTGATTCTTGTCTTGCTAGAAAGACAGACAAGCAGTCACAGGCTAAAAAGTGAAACAAATGCAATAGCAAATACAATGGCATTGCCTACTTATTCCTTTGTAATCACACGGTGACCAGCTAAGCCTATGGAAAATGGCAAAATCGGGGTATCAGAATTCTGTAACCCCCGAACCGATTGTCACAAAATTTGCCATGGCTAAATAAGTCGTCAATATCACCCATCATGCCAAAATTCACAGCTATCACAACGGAGAAGGAGGGGCTAATAGGTGAAATATTACTCTCACACGATTTTTAGTTTACCTTTTTTGTAACCCCAAATTTTGCTCGTCTCCCAAGAACTGAACCGACTTTTACGCTGTTTGATTCCTAGAGAGATAAAAAGTTTCCATTTGCCTCCATTTTTATCCCTAAAATACCCACAAAAGGGGGCACGAATAAGCATTTTGAAGCCAAGATGGCATACCATTGAAAGTCGCATACCTTCAAAACTACACTGCCAATTCCAACCAATTTTTGTAAAGCAATGAAGACCACCAACTACTCTTCGTAGGTGGTCTCAAGTAGGTGTAAAACAAATCCAAGATGGCGGATGGCCGCCATCTTGAAAAAGCAAAAAAAAAAAAAAAATTTCACTGAGATCTTTGGAATCAGTAAACTAGAATCCCTGGGCTATCGTATAGCATTGTTTGCATGATCCTATGTTTAACCGTTTTGGTACAGTGCCCACTTGTGACGGACGGATGAACAGACTGACACACGACGACAGCATATACTAACTACGCTAGCATAGCATCGAGCGGTGAAAATTTTAAAAATAATTTTTAACATGCCATTTCTACACAACCATTCAAGCTATTACAACAAAATTTGGCATGATGATGCACAGGCCCACTCTAAGCCTAGCAATGCTTGAAAATTTTAATTTTTCAAATCCAAGATAGCGGATGGCTGTTATTTAAAATTTAAAAATTGCCATATCTCACCAATGCCCATATGACCCTTTCAAAATTCAAAAATCTTTTGACCAGGTAAAAGGAGACATTTAAAATTACATCTTAGTAATAAAACAGCAAATATAAATGGTAAAAACTGGCTATTTACAACCAAGCGTGAGGGCAACAGTCATAGCTCTAAAATGGCAGGTATCACTTTGTGGCAGTTGATGGATCTGTGCTCTACTGGTATTGCTAAAATGGCTATTTAAAGTATTTATTCTGTGCTGCAGTCACATTTGCAGCGAGTTTTTGATTTTTGACATGACTTCGCCAGTAAGGGCGTGCTTAACATTCCAGGTAGTTCTACCAGTGATATTTGTGGTTTTAGAGCTATAACTCTGTCGTCCTTACACCTGGCTGTATACTGGCCAGTTTTTACCATCACAAATACCAGACAAAATAGTAACAAGAGCAAATAACATGACATACCCAGTGCGGGACACATAGTCTTCCATGGGAGTAAAAACGTTAGCAATTCGAGATGCAACGGCTCCAGTAAGATCGCCAAATGCCATGTATCCCATGAGCATGATCTGTGACAGGCCAATAGTCTGTGAGTCGCGAGGTTTGTGGAGACGAATGGTTACCACGGAGACGATCTCGTGGCGAAGAAGTTGGACTTTGATGGTAGTCAGTCCACTGGTGGAGACTGGAGCACACAGAGGAACCATGCTGGCTTGACTGCGGTCACGACTGCCCTCAATGGTCACCGCGGCTGGACATGCTGGCACAACAGTGTAACAACTCACTGTTATCCTCCACACAGCTGACATAACTCAGCAGTCTGTGAAATGCCAGTGGATGTACGACTACAAGGTAATAATGAGCTGGCGTGGCAAAGTTGACTGACAGCCCACACTACACGAATAATTATCCATCTTATATTATGTGTTTAACAGAGAAACTGCATTGAAGTGCTGTCATTTACTTAACACCTTCGAGTAATACAAATACATTTATGTCCATTTTTATAAGTTAGGCTGCAATTCCATCTAATGTGTTTTTCAGTGCTATGTTCAGTATGCTGAGAGCAGGCATGAACATCATAAGAGCAACAAAATATTGTGACAATTATTGTAAACACGACACTGATCTCTAATAACATAAAAAAACAAATTCAAACAACAGTCACTAAAAGCTCTCACAGAATACAAACGACAGCCAATGCTCTAAATAGATTTCATTTGACCTGCAAAAGTTCAGCTTTTTTCTTCCACAACTTGTTCTGAAGGAGAATCTTTAGGAATAAATGGCACAGGTTTCTTACGGGCCAGATGTCGTTTTCTTATCCAAGGCACTGAATGAAAAATTGGTAACTAGTAGACGTCTACGAAAAACTTCCTAAAAGACAGACAGACAGAAAAATAAAATAAATTAGCACTGTACCAGACTGACAGTCGACTCCTACTTACTGCCAACTTCAAAGTCACGTGACACAAAAACTGGGACAAAAATCAAAAATCAGGCATCGATAAGCTTTAGGTATTGTGCTCTAATTTAAGAATCTGTGGTCATTTTCCAGCCCCCATTATAAATGGGGGAGGAGATAGCCTTTGAAAATGGGCGAATTTCCGACTGTCATGGGCTCGTGACCTTGACCTTGGATCGGGTCATACTGCATACCGTCATGCATCAGTCATCGACCTCTACCTACATACCAAATTTTTTTCCATTAAAATCGAAGAAACGTTTTGTGGACGGACGGACATACGGAAGGACGTACGGACATTTGAGACCCACTTTATTAGGTCGACTCGGAGGAGACGACCTAAAAATACAAAATCTCTTTGTCAGAGATAAAACAAACATAACAGCATAAAGCAGAGAACAAAGGAGAGACTGACTGGCAAGTGAGCTGAGATGAGGCTGTATAATGACTTCTTTCAGTAGAACGGCACACGGCAGTGAGATGGTCAAGTCGACCCAGGCTTCGTCGGGATAGAAGTGGTATGACCAGGCTGCAGTACGAGCACGACGATGAGGTGGTGAGCCTTGTATCAGCACGTCCGGAGGACCAGCTGACGGACTGGACGAAGATATTGTACCTATACACACACAATGTACAGTTTCAATCAATACTAACAGATGCATTCATTCATTCATTATAGAAATGCTTTCACTGCCATTTGGTCCACCCAGCTAACTGCATCTTCACTGACAGTATGAAATCTTTGTCACTGTCCATCGGGAAGCATAGTTTTGCAACAACAGTTCATCACATGCAACACTGTCTGTACTTTCCCACACTCACACTTGCCAGAGGATGCCACCTGTGTAGATCTGCAGCACAGTGACCTTGCCCACTGACGAAACAGTTTAGCACACACCACATCCAATGAGAAATGCCACTTTATAGGATGGACCACGACTCACCACGCCTCCATACACAGACCACGCCTTCTAGCTGGTAAGCTTTAGCATACTGATAAACCAGTCACATCCCCATCTAGCAACTGAAAAAATTAAAAAATACAAAGCTATTTAAGTGTCACAGACACAGGCTGAAGAAAATCTATTGCACGATAGCAGGGGTGTACTGCCTCAGCCATTGTTAAGGTCAATGCCATTGCTTCACACAGAATCAAAACAGACTATCCTGATTCCACTTGCACCATGTCATACTTCTACCAGTTCCAGTAAGATATTAATATAATTTATATCTCAGTAAGTATGTATGTCCAGTAGTTGTACTGGACACTGGTGCTTGGCAGCCACAGCATCCCTTCTCTCAAAAGTCAGCTGCTGCATCAAGAATGGATGAGATCCAGACGGTCACTTTTAATGGCTGAGTTCCTTTCACTGCTTATACACTGTTGGTTTAGCAAAAGGAAGAGTATCCAGCCTGAAAAAGACCTGTTTTTTTCTTTTTAGGAGGACTCAGCACAACCCAGAAATCCATAAAAAAACAATCAAGAACGGTGTATGTTCACAGTCATTAATGTGCAGTGAATATACAGAAGTGTCAGATCACGATAAATGCTGACCAAGAACAGCAAAGTTCTGTATCGCAGTATCTGCCGAACTCTCCGAGTATGACGTGGTTCGGCGCCCGTTGCTGACATCCGGCCGAGATGAGCCAAAATACTGCATTATTGAGGAGACGAGGCTTGGACTGGTGTTGATCAGACGACGGTTTGTGTCCACTAAGTTCTTACAGATCACCTGAACTCCACCTGTAAACACCATCACATGAGATTGTGATCAAAACTCGATACAAATTATTGCTTCACATGCATGCCTACACAATGACTAACAGCAAACTGTGACCACATATAACATGCCACACAATCAGCATCTACACATAATGTCACAAACTACTCAGAGCCTGTCACACAATGCAACATTTTTATGATTCTTTTTCTAATGCATGAGATATAAACAGTGTGAAAGAGTTACAAAAAAATTTTGCTTCATTACTTAGACATACATTTAGCTTGATCGCATCATTCACAACTTCTTCTGTATTAACACTTTTGGTATTTTGTAGAACAAAGTGACTTGCATGCTTTCCAAATCACTAATCCCCAAGAATAATAAAAGTACATGGATGATAAACGTCAATGCATAGCACACAATTACACAACATACAGTTATGATTAAGTCCTGATTAGAACTGTAGTTATATTATAAATATGATCATTATTATAACATCTGTTAGGCAACAGTATTAAAGTAATCATACACTGCTAGAACACTGAACAGTAACTACATTAACGTACCCATGTCAATGAATGACTGGATTGCAGCTCGACAATCAAGCACTCTCAGCATTAACCAAAGCAGCGGCTCGGACAAGTAGCACGCACGTCGCGTGGACGCATGCAGTTGGCCAGCAAGACAGCGGTGAACAGGTTCAACAATCAGTGACAGATCGGTCACGTTACAGTTGAGAACTGTCAGCAGGTGGAAGACTCCGTCACCAACGGACGTTAAGTTGCCTGACATCGTCCTGGACACCGGGTCAATGCTAAACGAGTCACTGATTGAAGTCGGCAATCCGCTGCTGGCAAGGATCATTGCAATCGCGCTGCTGTTGCAATTGCTCAGAGCCTCAATGAGATGACTCATGACCGAGCGGTTTCTGGCCACGACATCGGCAATGGTCGGTGAACGACCGCTGTCAACATCGTGGCTGCACAGTTTCTGAGAAGACAGACACGCGGTCTTCACTGGTGTCCTGGCAGCTCCCGTAGCTCCTGATGTCACGCCGTTCTTGCCCGTCTGTGTTTTCTGCTCATCCGTGGCACAATCATTAGCATTGTCGTCGGTCTGGATGTTCGGAGTCGAAGTCATGGCAGCACTTGGCGTGCCAAGTGAGTGACTGAGCCGACTGGCATCCGTCAGCGGACTATCAACAACAGCATCAACGAATGCATCAACGCCGGCCATGTCGGCCCTCACTGTTGGATCACCGGCAACTGGTTCCGCATCAGGCACACCAGCAGTGGCCGTAGTAGACTTGCGGGCGGGCGGCCGAACTGCAGCTGTCAACGGCCTCTGCACAAGAATGCTGACAAGTCGGAGCAGTGCACACATGAGCTGGTCACGGTCAGCGTCGCCAGTTGCTGGTGATCTACGTGCTGCGTCAGTGCCTCGTAGTACCCCACTGAACAGACTGCTGAAACAAGACCGCGCACTCACCGACGACTCGAGTGTGCTATGACACGATGTGTGCTCCTGCGACAGAATGTGTCTGTTCACCAGCAGAGAAGTGGACTCAACGATGCTTAGGATTACATTGACATCAATAGCTGAGCTGCGATCTATGCCCATCTCCATCATATCCTCAAGAAGACGACACTGAGCATCAATAGGACCAACATACAAGTGAAATGCACCACTGCAAGAAAATCACAGACACAACAAACCTTACAACATCAGAAAACTTGAATAAACTGCAATATGCAGAGATGGTGAGTGAGCAGTCGGGGTTTAATGTCTTGTTGAAAGTTGTCTTGCTAACAGACAAAGATAATCAAATAAATGTCTCTACAAAAAGCAATTAACAATGCACCTTCTTCACAAATGGCAGTCAGTCATGTGTGTAAAACAGTACCTGTCAGCTGACAAGCTGTGCACAAGACGCAGCAGTAGTTCAATCAGCTGGTTCTCTGCATCTCCTGTGCAGCGCATCTGCAGGCGAATTACCAAGTCATGGAAAGACTGGACAACAGCAGGACCAATCTGCACACACCATCCCAGCATCATCATCACATCCACTTCACTTGGACAGTTACAGAAAGGACAGCCTGCAGGATGCGAGTCTTCGTGCCAATTATGGAAAAAATTGATAAAGACACAAAACTAATGTGTTGCAGCAGATATGCATAAATACATAGATCCAAAGAACAATATCACAACTACTGAAATGCACTCATACTGTATGGTAAGGCAAAGAATGCCATACTCCTCAGAGGAGAAAGGCGCGGTGTGTTTATCACTCTTCCAGTAGGTGGATATACCACAGTTAGTTAGTTGGAGTTTAACGTCCCTTTTCAGCACAAATAAATCAGAGATGAAAGGTCAGGAGTGGGACTATTCTGGTAAAATGGGAAGGAAGGATATACCACAGAGTCTGTGATACATGGCCGGTGCAATGCCAGACCGGCGGTTACCTTCCCTG
>Ga0209780_1002198_pt1 | contig 13686 bp, 11 predicted proteins | sample WorMetexBAHAMAS2_FD_187384 | JGI IMG/M metagenome (GOLD analysis project Ga0209780, IMG submission 187384) | Marine gutless worms symbiont microbial communities from Max Planck institute for Marine Microbiology, Germany - Inanidrilus exumae... | ecosystem: Host-associated > Annelida > Digestive... | reverse complement strand
TCCTATAAGTGCTAATTGAACTTTTTCGCTAGATATCACGGTTGAGGCGCTATGAGCCGATATTTGTCGAAATTGCGCTGTTTGAAAGGGGGTGGGTCACTTTGAACGCAAATTTCAGGGGGAAAGGGGCGTCCCCCACCAACGATTTTTGGCACCAGATAAGTAGAGTCCCTGAGCTATCGTATGGTGAAAAAAAATTGCCGAAAAGTTTAACCGCCTGAGTATGGTGCACCAACGTAACAGACAGACAGACAGACAACAGACGGACGGCTGATAGCATATAGCGATCGTGAACGCGAGTTCACGTTCGCTAAAAACGACATAACAGCTGGGGGTACTATAGTATATAATACAATAGGGCAGAGCTAGGGCAAGACATCAGGGGAATGGCCGTGTGGGAGTGAGTTCGGGAGGCACAGCGGGGTAGTATCATTCCGATAAATGTTTGAAATTTATAGAAAAATGTGCATTTTGGGAACATTTCTAGCATAAAAATTACAACTGGTTAAATTTTGAATTTTGGGGGGAAACAGTTTTAGTGTTTGACTATTGGGCAATTCGCCGTTTCGCTGTAAGCTCCTTTGGAGTTACTGTGAGCGCGAATTAAGATATTCTGTGAGATTTTGAAACTGTCGGTGTTCGACAGTTGATGAGGTTGGATTGCAAAGGGAAACATGGCGAGCGCGGAGCGCAGCGCGAAACTATAACGAAATTGGAGGGGAAGCTGGGTCCAGGCGCAGAGCCGCTGATCAGGGCGGCATGGCTCCATTAAGCTATAAGCATTTTGGCTCTAAGTACAACGAAGTGGCTAAATTTGCCCCTTTTCGATAGTTTGCAAAGTACAGAACGGGGCTTCCTGAACAAAAAAATATATGTGAATGACATCACTGCGCGTTATGGCAGGCCAACGCCCAACAGTGCATTTCGCAATATTATGAGTACGCCTATCATAATAGACGTGCCCCCATGGATAGGCTTTCCACGGTTTGAAATTGTTTGAATATCGGCTTCGTATGGTGTTGTCAACTTTTATTATATTCTATACTCTATATAGATCCCTGAATATCGACATTATCGGGTGTCCCAAAACTAACAATGGTCAGTGGTTTCCATGAATTCTCGGGTGTTAACATAGTCATCTTCACCTTGTTAGTTATTATTATTATTATTATTATTAAGTTGTTACCTGCTATGATTGTTTTCGATTTAACATATTTGACACGTTAAGTTTTTGCCTGTTAGCTCAACCCGTGGCCATCAGTGCTAATTGTTTCACTTCTATTAGTACAAGAAACATTTTTCTCTGTTCGTGTTCTTGAACTCTGGAATAATCTTAATGCAGATGTAACTGACTGTAGTTCTCTTAAGCGCTTTAAAAGTTCAATTTTAAAATAGATTTTTCTTATTGCATAATGTGTCTCCTTAATAAATATGTTGTTACTTTGTTTTTGTTTAATTGTAGTTATCATTTTATTCATGTGTGTATTGTTCTTACCTTGTGGTGTTGTATAGATTTTATGCGCATGGGCGCCCATAGGCATAGGCAAGGAGGAGCACTTGCCCCCAGACTGAAGGCTGCATCACAAGGTAAAGACATGCGGCCAAGCAAAAAGGATGGACCGTGCTACACGGGTGGCTCAGCAGTAGGGCGTTGGACTTGCGATTTACAGGTCGCAGGTTCAATTCCCGGCCGGTGGCTTTCACGTAACATAGGTCAACTCAGCCTTGCATCCCTCCGTGGTCGCTAAATCAAATCCCTGCTTCGGCTGGGGTAAAGGCGGGATTCTCACCTCTTTCGGGTGGCAGATTACACTGTGTGATCCCATATGGCATGTGAGTTTCCCGCAGCGGCGAAGAGCTAAGTTGACGCTAAACTGCTACACACTATAATTTACTTTACTTTACCAAAGTGGACCAATTTATGACGGTTGTGTCTGTTTACTGGCTGCCAGTGCTATATCCAGACGGTCTTGGCGTATTGACAGTAAAGTTTCTGGCCTTCCTTTAGGTGTAGAAATGCTTTAAAGATGTCAGCTTCAGGGGACCCCTAACCTCCTGATCAGGTGCTTTGCCCCAGACTCTCGTTATAGGCTCGCGCTCCCCGGTCGCCATGTACCCTAGCCCATGCCCCTTCCTGGAAAAAATTCCTCTGGGTGCCCATGTTTATGCGTATTGTTTACTGTGTAGTTGGGTGCGTGTGTCCATACGATAACTTTTGAACTACAGACCTTTGGCGTGCTGTTTCACCACCTTGACACAACAAATCACGCGACTCTGGAGAAGTTACACCTGTCGTAAGCTCCGCCCAGCGTTACAGCACTTGACAACAGTATAGACGCTTGTCACGCTATTATTACGTTACGCTACTTCCACACAGCTGTAGGCCTATAGGCCTATCACGGTTTGAGTAACGAGTAAAATAATTATTTGCAACTAGAAAAGTATACTCGCTTGATGTTGCACCAATCACTTAACAACATTTTCTCCTTGTGACCTTGAACTGTGACCCATGATATTAGACCTTCAGATTTGACCTACATAGTGTCAATGTTAACCAGCACGCCAAAGGTTTATAGTTCAAAATTATCGTATGGACACACAGACACCCAAATGATTGCTCTACCTGAATCGATAAACTGGTTAGCAAAACAAAATCGCGCCACGCCATTGGACACATTTAATGCTTTATTTCAAATCAGTCATCAATTTTCAAAGCTAGTGGAGCAAGTTAGAACGTATTCACGGTCATCAGTGAGAGATATGCAAACATGGGTTACTAGAAGATTGCAAACATGAATGAAGCTGCATGAAACACACCAGATACTCACACTTCCGTATCTCTAGTTCACAGAAATGAATAGGAATCAGTAAACACAAGAAGCTCAGCTACCGCCGAGGGGCCGCGAGACGCGCTATGTTACCAAGTTCGTGTTATGCTTCACGAGGTATAGAAGATAGGTTTCAAACAACAAAAGTGACCTTCAAGGTCATTCAAGGGCACAAGATTTCCTATTAGTCTTCCATTGCAACTCTCTACACGGTTTCGAGATATTATCACTTATTTCCCTAAATTTAAACAGGTCACGTGACTCACATCCCGTTTGAGGGAAAATATCACGCATGCGCTAGTACTCCTGTGTATCAATAGGCATATGAAATTTGAAGTGACATCACCAACTCCAGAGATATGATTGGGGGCAAAATTTAAAAAGGTCACATGACCCTGACAACGTCCATTACGGGTAGTCTGTGATCCCAAGGCTAGCACTTGACATATTCTATCTGCGTAGGCCTACATAATTTGGCGACTCTCGCTTTAGCCGTTCCGGAAATATAATTGTGGGCGTCAACTGAAAATGTCATGTGACCACGCCCCTTTTAACGGTGATTCGTCATTCTTATGCTGGAACTTGACACAAGCCTACCCGTGTTCAAAATTTGACCACTCTAGCTTCAGCCATTCCAGAGGTATGGTTTGTGCCCACCAAAATTTAAACGGTTTATGTGACCTGACCACGCCCCTTTCAAGGAGACTGACGTTCCCTTTTAGCACAAAAATAGGCCATATCAGGGACAAGGTCTTGGGTGGAGACTTAGTTCCGCCAGGTTAAGGATGGCCAATGACACAGTAACCTCCCGACCTCGTTGCTTTTTTGTTCAGCGACCAAAAATTGGAAAGGATAGTGGAGTCTCAATTAAGTTACTACACTAGCGCCTACAACAGGGTGGAAATTGACCAACCACCACAAGACCTATTTATCAGTTCAATGTGACATCTTGTGTAATTGCTGTTCTTCAATTCCAATAACATATCAGTGCCTAACGACTCTCGTTGTATAATATCTTTTCTGTGTTGGTCTGGCTTTGGAATGCTTCTCTTGGGTAAAGCCCAAAAGAAGCATCCGGGGACCTTCCAACCACGGTACCAGACATGCTCCCTCCGCCCCCGATGGTTTGGGGTAGTTAGGGGTCACTCATAATGCCATTTGATAGAGCGTATACGAGTTCCTATTAGCGTTCCATAGTAACTATGTCCGTATCTTGCACCGTTTATGAGATAAAGTGAGACATTGGTCGAAGATCGCCAATCTAAACCTACCTAGTTCTATTTGGCGCCCCCGCTGGGGGTGACCCTGCTGGAATTTCGCAGAGATCTTTGGCCTCAGAAAATTTAGGACTCCCTGGGCTTTCGTATGGCGTTTTGCATCATCCTATATTTAGCTGTTTTGATACGTGTAAAACACACAGATGGATGGACGGATACAAAACGACAGATATGCATTACTTAAGAAGCCAAATGGGGACAAGATCAGAATCAGATTGCTTGTTAGGACAGGTAGACAGAATCTTGAGGATTTCAGATTCGGATGGACGGACACAAGACGACAGCATATACCGCGCTAGCGTAGCCTCGCATGGTAAAAACAACAATGCCACAAGCAAATCAGATTTGAACATAAGCAAAGCTACAGCTTAAAATGACCTCAAAAATAATTTGAAAAATAATAAATTGATCCGCAGCATTATTCTGCAAATTCATACATGCTTTCAAGCAAATCTTTAAATTTCTAATAGGGCAACCACTGCTATTAACCTGTACCAATTTGCCTCTGATTCTTTTCTACGATTTTGGCGCTATATAAATCTGTTTGTATGTAAAATCTGTTTGTGTTTGTCATGGATTATAATGGCATTTGGTTGGTAAAGATGGCTCTTACGGTGGTAATTCATCACAAAAATATTATACGTTTTACAAAATCAGTAATATTTTGCAAGTACAATATTTAAAGAGCTCACTGATGTCAGTGTAATGGCCATTGGTCGAACTAAGAAAAAAGCAGAGCGGGGGATGACACCGAGGCGCTGAAAGCGCCAAGACTTCGACGCCGTGTATTACATGGGGGTCCAAAGCTGAAGTGGTGGTGAAAACCCCCCACCCCCAGTAACTCAAGCACTTGTGACGACGTACCTATGCTAATAATTTTTTAATGACATTCTTGCCCAGTTCAACAGTTACGTATCCTTATTCTCTATAAACAGCTGCCAACCACAGACTTTTACAGACTGCCATATCTTGGTGCCAAATCTAAATCTGGCCATGGTAATTTGGTAAATGCAGAATGCAGCAAAATGAAAAACACACTGTGCAACAATAACAATGCATTCAAAAAAACACCGACATGCAATCAATATTTACAAAATAACGTATGGTACAAAACACGCACACTGAAAATTTAATCCAGAGAAAAAGTTCATCACGGCAAAACATCACATCCAAGACTACCACTATAGGACATCTAGCTAAATTAAAAATATAAAAGGTAGACAGGTTCGTCACTCCACTAAACATATAAGGATAATAGTAAGGCCAAGCAGTGGTCCAAAAAAACGAGGACAACGCTATAATAACGAAAAACACCGTACTGGTTACAGTGTGAGATATGCTAACAATCAGTGGTTCAAAACCTTCTGTCCCATGCAGTCTTGTCATCATATATCGGAAGGTCATTCCCCTTTCCAAGACTGTCCAATTCAAAAGATGCATTCTAAATAATGTGGGACATTTATGATATATGCAGTGACACATCATAATATTTGTGATCAAACTGTGACACTGCCTTATGTGCTGTATGGGATTTGGCATCAATACAGCTCTAAATTTTAAGCCCAGCTCAATAATGACTGGAATTACATAAGCTAAATCTGCTAACAGACCAATATTACAACAATTTAAGAGTTTACCAGTAGTTGGTCCAAATTTTCCACTAAACCCGGGAATTCCCCCTGGTTGGGAACCCGTGCTAACCAATACTGAAAATTAAACACGTAAATGCCTCTAGTTGAAAGTGTGCATAACCGCTACAAGGTGCATTTTAGTACAGCAGTATTCAATGGCTTTTTTGGCAGGTCTTATCAAATATCTGTCTGCCAATCACAAGACAGCAATATCAGAGCAGCTCCAACACACAGTTAGGGAACATCCATAATGGACATCCACAGAGTGAAGGAAGGGGGAATTGAGTCAAATTCGGACAAAAGCAGACTAGGGGAAGGGAGTATGATGGTATGCAGACATCCCCATTGACAACTGGGGTGCCAGCTTTTGATTTTGTTACTCCGGGATGCCTAAATCCATATCTCATTACCAATGCACCATATTACACCTTACAATCTAGCAGCTGTGCAGCATATCCAATAACTACAGCATCCTTGCACTAAAGAGAACACAGATGTATCACATTTCATCAGCACGGGCTTTGACGACAGCCGCTAGAGATGAGTTAACCACAGCTTTTGGATTGATTTGCGTGGAATGTAGCACTGACATGGAACTATGAAGATGCAAGTGTCTGCTGTGTGGGAGGGAAGGGGTTATGCCAAGTGCAGAAATAAACAGATGAGGGGAAAAGAGGGCGCAAAAACTATATACGTTTGTGGAAGTCCTTTATGGATGGCCCCTTACAGATACAATGAATGAACCTACAATGCAGGTTTACAGCTATTTCTACATGCTTTCTACGGTTTTTGCACCGAAGAACTGTACAGAAGACGATATCTGATTAAATACAAATCAACCTTAACATCAACAATAGTTGAAATTCAAATACAAAGAGTATCGGCCATATGCAGTTACTTTGTTGCAGCCTGCGTCCATTGTACCTAACACGTTTCTTTGAATTACTGCACACTTTGCTTGATATGTAGATGGGACAAACAAAGTTGTTGACACAAGAAATGGTAAAGTACTGCCAGGAAACAAGGCTTCACAACAAGTACATCAGTCAGCAAACTCATTCTGTATTTCACTACGCTATGCCTACACTTACACAATGCTATGCTACACCTAGTTTTAAAGATGATATGCAATGATTTTTTTGGTTGTTAAAGTAAATTGCCCATCGTATGTCTTTAATATAAGCAAATCTATTTGAATATTAAGGAACATCAAAAAATTAGAAAATTTTAGAAAAAGCACCTGAAAGTGCACGCCCGATGATTTGTTTACTTTTGCAAGTGATGACGTCATACCAGGAAAACAAACAAGGGAACAGGCTATTGGAGTGTTGAGTGAGACACTACACTACACTACAGTAGTAACTAGTAAAATGTCAATGTTCTTAAAACATAAACTGGTAAAATAAATAACTTCTTATCTAATCGTAATAACGCATAACAACACAAACAAGACAAGCGTATGATGTCACACATGACGGAAACAGCCAAAGAATAACTATACCAAAAAGACCAATTAACTTGTACTTTTTAGCATTTTACGGCATAATTTATCAAAATTTGTTACACAGGCGGGTTTATATTGCAGTAAGCAGCTAGAAACTACTTTTAACCAATTTGGTAAAAAAATTGTTGCATATCACCTTAAAGGCATCTTACACATTAAGCTACAGCTTTCAGTTTTCAACACCAAACCAAATAAGGCTGGCAGAAACATGTATATTACTTCACTGCTTACTACGGGCTTCATAGTCGGTACCATCGTTTCACTGCAGGTGACCTAGCCAAAAAAATGCTGTCACTGTCGTGGTGGGGAGAAGCACAACCATAAACAGCAAATTCGTGATTTCAACGACGACTGCAATATGTCATAATAAAATGAATAACAATTCTATCATACATCAATTCATTTCACGAACTTCAGGATCGACTAATGCCATTAAAAATATAAAGCAGTCACTTAAGTTCAAAAATACACGCAACAATGAACACAGCACCAAAGAGAACCACCAACAAACTTTAACGGCCTCGGTCTACAAATACTCCGCATGAATATATAATTACTAAGTTCATGTACATAACCATACAACGAATAATCGCAAGTTTAAATTCCCATACTATGCAACATTATCTCTAATAAATTAGCCCTGTATGGGACTGACGGACGACTCTTCGGAACGGACGGACCATGCCAACTTCAAAGTCACGTGACACAAAAACTAAGCCAAATATAAAAAATCTGGCCCGATCAAATTTACATATTGTGTCCTAGTATGAAGAATCAGTGGTCAGTTGCCAGCTCCCATCATAAATGGCGGAGGAGATAGCTTTTGAAAATGTCCAGATTTCCAACTATAAAGGCCTCGTGACCTTGACCTTGGATCAGGTCATACTGCATACCATCGTGCATCACTGATCGACTTCTACACACATGCCAAATTTCACTGAAATCGAAGAAGCTTTTTGTGGATGGACGGACATACGAACGTATGCACAGATGGACATTTGAGACCGGCTTTATTGGGTCGACTCTGTCGAAGAGTCGACTTTTTGGGTCAACTCTGTCGAAGAGTCGACCTAAATATAGTAAATCAGAGACTACCACAATGCCAATTGCCTGTACAATGTCTGCAACTCTCAGGACACTGCAGCATCTGTAGACACACTCACACTCACAATGACCAGTAGTCATAAATATTAGCTTCAACTAAACACAACAAATATGCAACATATTGGGAAATTTCTAAGTGGGTCAACCTATTCTATACCAGCATTACTACAGTAATCTAAATATATATGGTTAAATAAGAAACTATGCAATTCTAATAATTCATATTACCATTCATTTTACGCCAGGATAATATCAGCAAGGTGCCAGCATCACTTATTAACATTGTCATGCCTAGCCATTCCGTTTTTGTTGTAGGCTGGGCACTAAACTAACCACATACTGTATTGTATCACTACACAAAGTTATGAATGGTGTCCACCTAAAAAAAAGCATAAATAAAAAATCATTTATAAAAAGCTATAAAGCTTATACAGTAGGTCTTCCTATGAGGATCTATCAAAATAACACTATATGACACATGTAGATCAAACAGCATTATACAAAATCAGGCTACTTAACTATATACAGTAAAGTTTAACAATAAACTACAAGATGGACTTTAATGCTGCATGAATGTTTGCCACCACATACTTGAACCGAGATGTAACCTTGACCTTTGATCCCCAAGATCTAATCAGGTCATCAGTATGGGCTAATGGTAATTTCCGGTAAGTTTCATCGAGATTGCTCGAGTAGTTCATGAGATACGGTGTTCACAAGATCTGACCTCGATGGCCTGCTGTGACCCAGACCTTCAACTCCAGAGGTCATCAGTAGGGGCCTGTGAATATTTCTGTCAGTTCTATCAAAACCGTTCAAGCCGTTCATGATGTCATGGTAACAATACCGGTCAAACAAACAAATGGACGAACAGGACAGACTAAAAACATTATGAATTTGCTGAGTGTCCGGCTGTGAAAGCATAAAAAATTTATATGTATGCCTAGAATGCAGAACTGTTATAAATCAAAATTAAATTACTATATCACAATCACTACATGTCAGTCCTGAATCATGCACAAGGGCTGTGAACTGAGGGGAAAATTCTGGGTAACAAAACACTATCAGTGAGATTCGATACAACTGTGACAACGTATGAAGCAAGAGGCACTTACCACCACACAAAGCTTAACAAGAAATCACTACAACTGTGCTGATGGTGGAGGAAGGCAATAATGAAACAATAACGTCATTCGTACAAACACCGACCGCAAAGCAACTTAAGCAAATAAAACTGAAGTGTGATCACTTGCGCAATGAACAACGTAAAGCACACTCCGTCACATACTGCCTTCATATGTCAAAATAACTCTGCATAAGTCTGTCAAAATGATGCCATGAAGAAGCGCAGAAATCTGGACTTGAACAACAAGCAATCAATATGAAAATGCAGAAAATCCAACAGCAGACGGTGTCTCCACCTAGCCATCAGACTTTGCACCACCCTGCTCACACTGCAGAAGCTGAACAATTGTCGGGTCATTCATGGCACCGTCGATGAACTCCTTCAGAGACAGCCGGTCATCTGCATTCATATCCATCTGGCGGAAGATCTTGTTTGTTCGTTTCTCTGGCGTTGCCTCATCATCTGGCATCTTCATCGTAGTACCGAGCATCTTGTAGATTGCCTGTATCATCAAAATAGCACTATTAGTAATAATTTACTTTAACGAACATTAGTCGTGAACAGAGTAGTTCTTAACGGTGTGGATTATATTTTGGTAAAAGTTGGATGGTGAATCATAGCTGGACATTGTTTTTAATTTACACTTCGTATTTACGAGCTACAATTTATCACATAAATTGACATTTTTTAATAGTCTGTAATGTTTTGCTAGACGACTGACTTAACACATGTTTAATATTCGTATGAGAATAGTACAGATGTTGAGTTTTATCAAGGTTTCTGTTAGTAAATACCTGACAAAAGGCAAATGATGACAGTGACTGCATTCTGGAGCTCCGTAGTTTTTACTGCACAACGCTATGCTAGCGCAGTATATGCTGTCTTCATGTCTCCATCTGTCTGTCCGTCCATCACACGTCGGTACTGTATGTAAATGGCTAAAGATAAGATCACACAAACAACACTAATTGTTTTCTTATGCCAAAAATCTCGGCGAAATTCCGATTGGGTCAACCCCAAAGGGGGCGCCAAACACGTTATATCTCAACAAAAGCCAATGCTGCCACTGGAAGACCCGCATGACGCAGAGTCTCAGCACATGCTAAACATTCCGCATTGCATCATATAGTAATCAAACCATTTCTTCCACTTGGCCTAGCTGCTGAATACAGATCTCGATGGTGGGTGTGGTCAACAGTTGTCCGACGAACATCAGATGTTTATGACACTCACCGGCAAACAAAGTTGACAATGACAATGCTTGAGATGATCAACCATTCCAGATATATGGTTAGTGCCCAGTGCCCACCAAAATTTAAATGGTTCACGTGACCTAACCACGCAACTTTCAGGGATGGTTTGCCATACATGGGCTAGCGTTTGCTACCATCAACCTACCTACCAAATTTGAAGTCTCTAACTCCACTCACTATGAAGATATCAAAGGCGATACAAAATGTTGAAAATGGGGTGGTTTGAGGTAGTAAGGGTCACCCAAGGTCACCGGAAATAGCACCAATCGATAGAGGACATACGAGTTCCTATGAGCGTTCCATAGTAACTACGGCCCCATTCTTGCACTGTTTCTGAGATATAGCGAAATATTGATCGAAAATCACCGTTTTAACCTACCCCACCGCCATTTGGCGTTTGGGTGATCAAATTGGAATTTTGACGAACTTTTGCTATAAGAAAACTAGAGTTCCGCGCTATCGTATGTTTGTATGATCTTACTTTTAGCCGTTTTGGTACAATACCGGCATGTGATGGACAGACGGATGGATGCATGACGACAGCATATACTGCACTAGCATAGCGTCACGCAGTAAAATAAAAAAATAAATAACAGGGCTGTTGAATTAATGCATTAACTAACGTGTTAAGAATTAATCGCAATTAAAAATAACAACGCTATTAAAATTTTTAACACAAACTAGTCACACCAGTAGCAAGATTCAATAAAAACCTCAAGATAATCAAACTTTACTCCTTCTATGAATATGCATTTACTTTATGGTTGCAGCACTACTCTAAATTTTGTTTGACTTTACTATTCTAGGATGATATTTTCTGCTAATGCCATTTAAGAGACACTCACAGAGATGTGCAGACGAGAATATTTTTTGCATCCGCAGAAATACAGTCCACATACGCAGCTGTCCAACAAAAGGCGTCCGCGGACAGTCGGTATCCAGTCTACTCTGCTGTCATGGAATAAGAAATGTTAGAAAATGTGCGTTAAAAAGGCAATTAACGCATGATTAAAACAAGGTGTCACCTAACGGGATGTAACACTACTGGCCCGCTGCGTGCTGCCCCTGGTGAGTTACGTTGCATATGCGAGTGTTACAGACGACGACAACAGACAACAGCGACCGTTACTACTCTGACCCCCCTACACTATGTGTAGGCGGGCCATTAATAATTAATCGCACAATCAAAGCAATTAAAAAATTTATCGCACAACAGCTCTATAAATAAATAAATAAATGTCTGGCTGGCCTAGTGCCAAAACTACACCGGAGAATCTATCGTGCATTGCTTGCCTAGACGTCCCAGTGCGATCAATTTTCAGCTCACCACTCACCAGCTATTTTCAAATGGAAAGTACTGCTGTACCTGTATCTCTAAGAGTGAAAGCATTTTAGCAGGAGTTCTGTATTTCAACCACAACTGACATAGTATACATGTTTCATTTCACCCACGCTAACAATAAATAAATGCATCAAAGCCAAGGATATAATCTTAACATTCCATGTAAATTAATAAGCTAAGTGACAAACAGCAGCATCACTATGACAGAATGCAAAAGTGTAGAAAACATACTCTGACGATTTCCAGCATTTCAGTCTTTGAGATGTAGCCGTTGCCATCAAGGTCGTACATGTTAAATGCCCACCTCAGCTTCTCGTCCAGGTTACCACGTGACGTCACACTCAGGGCACACAGGAATTCACGGAAATCAATCGTGCCATCGCCGTTTGTGTCAAACGTGCGAAAAACATGGCCAGCAAAAAGTGACGCATCCCCATTTGGAAAGAAGTTAGAATAGATCCTCTTGAATTCCTCGTGTGTTAGCTTACCCGATGGACAGTCCTTGATGAAGCCCCGGTACCATTCATTAATTTCTTGATCAGTAAAAGCTGTGCATTGGCGCAGCTCAGCTAACTCTTCTGGTTTCAGCTTGCTGTGTTCTTTACCCATTGTTAAATCTAAACACATGCAGACAATTGTCAGTCATCCAAAGATAATGCATAAGTGCACAAATGTTATTACTTATGAGCAATAGGGGAAGGGGTGGGGCGATATTGACCCCCAACGAACTCATTCTTACTTTTGGGGGTTTACATGTCTGTGTCCAATTTGGTGAAAATCAACGAAGAAATGCGACCGTGAGAGTGTCCACAGACGGACAGACACACGCACACACAGACGCAAAACAATTTTATTATCTGTCCCATGCTATTTGCTATAGCTATGGGGCAGATAATCAGATATGTGCAAAGTGCAATCTGTAGGCGAACTGTCCAGGCAGTAGGCGAAATGTCTAGTAGGCGAACTGTCCAATAGGCAGTGGTTAAAGTAAGCCGGGGCCCGCCGGGGCCTGGCTCCGGCTCCTCGAATTATCCGCCAATTTGGCCCGGCTCCTGGTTGGTGGGCCCCGGCTGCTGCTGCAAACGCAGTAATGTATTTTCGCACTGCAAATGTTTTTCAATCACTGTGGATTATTGTGAGCAACGCATTGTCTCGCTTAGTAAGTACGTCCGGTGTATGTCCGGTTAAATCCCGCCGTCGTGCATTTCAATGTCAATAATTTTTTGCGCTCACTGGGGTGTGACTAATTACCACATCAAACCACATCGGACCCCCTGGTACGTTATGAGGCACCTAGAAACCTGCCACAGCAATAAGAACACTTCCAAAGTAGCGTCAGAGTCGACTTCCGATCACAGCACCGCCATCGTAGCGTAGCAACCGCGGTTTCGCGTTCCGAGACAAGATAGCTCCTACAACGACACAAGGCCTAGGCGGCCCGAAAGTAATAATAAGTAATAAAATAAAGTAAGTATAAAAATAAGTAATTTTATATGGAATACGGGTCTTCGCTGCAGGTATCGTGCATCACTCCGCCGCTTCGACTCTGCTGGTACTGACCCGGGGGTTAAGTGGACCTGCACTGGAAAGATGGAGTAATGTATTATTTTTAAAGCTAACC
>Ga0209780_1002197_pt1 | contig 13686 bp, 13 predicted proteins | sample WorMetexBAHAMAS2_FD_187384 | JGI IMG/M metagenome (GOLD analysis project Ga0209780, IMG submission 187384) | Marine gutless worms symbiont microbial communities from Max Planck institute for Marine Microbiology, Germany - Inanidrilus exumae... | ecosystem: Host-associated > Annelida > Digestive... | reverse complement strand
GATTATTTATTTTTGCATACGATTTTATTATTTCATATTTGACTTAAGCGAATGTGCATGACATTTTTTGTTTGGATAATGCTATTTTGTTGGAAATTTATTAGCAGGTCGTTGATGTTGCTTGTGTTAGCCAACATACTATGAATACAGCCTCACAAAACTCTTTCTCTTCCTGTTTGTATGTTACATTCTGATCGAAGTGGGCACTGGTCTATACAAGTACTCGTATTATTCCAACAACATTTTTGTACGTACAGTTTTTTCATGCTTTGTTCAGTTTTGCAAATTTCTAGCATGAAATTTGCCATTGAATGTGTGGAACGAATTTTATTACAGTGTGTGCACATGTTTATTTCGCCTAGTGTTTGGCAGCCGTTATTTACTACAGATGTGGCCAAAAAGCGAATCTTTAGGATTATTACAGCAGGTTTTTACCGGGGAACCCTTTTACAGGCACGATATACATCCTGTTGGCTAGCCAACAGCTTTCTATTGGCTGCAGCTAACAGCATCAAATGATTTTTACAACACAATGCTGTGCTAGCACGGTATATTCTGTGGTTATGTGTCCGTCCAGACATGACATATGTCCAAACATAAGCGGCTATTGTACCCAGATGGCCAAATGTAGTCTCATGCAAACAGTGCTACACAATAGCCCAGCACCCTTGTTTTACAATGCTAAAGATCTTCGCGAAATTTCAGTGGGATCACCCCAAACAGGGGTGTCAAATACAAGCAGGATAGGATAGAAAGGTGACTTTTGACCAATGTTTTGCTATAGTTCAGAATGTTGCAAAATATGGATATAGAAACCTAACAGAAACTCGTGTATTCTATCAAATGATGCTGTTTTCAATGACTTTGAGTGACCTATGATTTTGCATATTTCTAATGAAAATGTATTACATAAAAACATGTGTTTGTTTGCTGACAGAGACTTGGATATTTGGTGTTCACATTTATATATTGGGTTCTCCGAGTTATCATTAATGTAAGGATGCTGTTTTTTGTTTGGAATCAAAGACTTTGTAATTTGTTATAGTTCTTGAATTAGCTTGCTGTTTGCTAGAAATGCAATGTAATTTTTACTATTCCCGTGGGATTGGTTGCAAAGTATTATGATCAGCAGGTCTGTGTATGTGTCTGTTTGCGAGGATATCTCCTAAACCACATGCAGGATGTTTACCATATTTTTTTAATGTTGCCTATGGCCGTGGCTCAGTCCTTCTCCGGTGGAGTGACAAAATATCAAGGAGAAGAGGCAATTTGGGAGATTTCTTCCCCATTGTCCATGTATTGTGCAGCGTAGCATTTGAGACCCATACAAAAACGGCTGAACTGATCGAGATGCCGTTTGGGATGATGGGTGGGCTTGGCACGAGAAACAGAGTGTACGGAACGGAAAGAGGCAATTTTGGCGGAAAACGTGCCCGACACCCCTAATAATTGTGAATTGGACTAGTCCATGCAGTGACACATGACGGGCAGACACTTGGTTGCAACTGTTGGACGAGTCTAATATTGCATATTAGTAAAGGACATAATTTTGACCAACTATTTCAAAATAACTTCCGAACTGAAGTAAAAGAGGAACTGAGCAATTTGACAATGAATGGGAAGAATTACCGAAATGCAAGTCACCATAGCTATTGTTACTATGGTAATGGTGTACATTGGCGGTGAAACAAATACACCAGTAACACCGCTGACTTTGATTTGATGCATGGATGTAGGAAAGTGAAGTTATTTTAGCATTAATGGGACTTAGGCTAAGGAATAAGAAGTATATTGAGTTACGGGACTTCATGGGCGGTGCGATAGCACACTGCTGGCAAAGTATCATATCTATGACTGCCTTGTTGTTTACTAAATTTTTCTATTATTGAACATCAGAATATGTTGTTTAGTTGATTATTGAATATTTCATATTTAATGCTCTGCTGAGTGATTTTTGGCAGTGCTTTAAGTTTTAGTTTTTGCTTAATTGTTGGTATTTTTGCCAGTCAAACTCAGTGCCGTTTAGTGTTTGACCTACAAGGGACTCTGTAGAAACCGTTTGTTGTCGATAGAGGGGAATATTTCCACTGTTCATTAATGCTGTTTCTGATAGTCCTTGTCACATGCATTCATGAGCTGTATGCCATCACCCATTGAATGGCAACATTGTCAGCCGAGTGAAGCTGCTGCGGATCACCCTCCAGTGTGGTCTGTGGGTATCTTGCTGACCATGTGGTGTATTATTTGCAATTTGCTGCATTGTTACTGGCCCGCCTACGCATAGTGTAGCTGTAGGGGCCAGACTAGTAACGTCGCTGGCGTCTGTAACACTCGCAGTAGTTTTACGTCCCATTAGGGCGACACCTTGGTCTGTCCAGAAGTGTTTAATTAGTGACCACTAATGATGCTGTTTCCAATGCCAAACCAACACCATGAGAGATCCGGTACTGTAAGAGATGCGAGTTATTTATGCTGTCAAATGTCGTTGCAGTTCATTGGTGTTCTGATAATCTACTCGCGCATTGCTGAGGTGGACTATGAGATAAAGTATGGAGAGAAAAAGGATCTATCGCAATGGGCATCTCGTGCTAATCTTCTTGACCGGTCCGGAGTCAACACTCCAACAGCTCGGACCCCGGGAACTCGGACACCCGTTGGGTAATATTAGAGATTGTGTGAAATGGAGGACAGACGGTGACATGGAATCACTACCGTACCTGTAATATATTTTGACTGCATCTGAACCTTTGTGACAGACTGTCAGTTAATTGTGAAATGTACAGAGATCGTCAACTACGTAACAGCTTGTTGCTTTACTGCATCTGCAAGTTATTATCTTGTAAAGTGTTAGACAAGGCTTTGGCCTGTGCTCGTAAATTCTCTCTACATCTACGTCACGCAGGTAGAGATGGATCATGTCCTTCATATATCAGAGATAGTAATTTGTTATCATTTGCCTTTAGAGCAGTGAATTTCTATTGTTTTACTCATTGCAGTGTGTCAATAAAAATTGACTGGTAACACCATTAATTTTCTTTGTCACGCAACCAACTATGTTAAACGACTGAGATGTACAGAGACCATTGTAAGTTTCTGTAGATACTGGACTGCGTATCTGTCCACGGTATCAGCACCACTTAATGATTTTATATGTGTACTGACATTAGAGCCGTCCTAAATGGAACATGGTGCGACGCCATTGACACAGGAGTCGGTCGATCAAGAAAGAACTAGGCTGTTGTTTGGGTGCTTACAATACAACAACGACCATTTCACAGCCGCTGTGCAGGCCGTCCCGTGTCTGTTTTTTGAAACCTATAAAACCTATGCCAAATATCCCAAAAGGTTGTCTTTTGGAGCACGTGAAGGAAGAGGTTCAACCAGCTATCATGGAAAATTGTCGTAAAAGGTTAAACAGTATCAGAAACATTTCTTGTTCAGGCTTGGGCTGCACTGTGTTACGGGATCCAATTTGCTGCTGCAGGACGGTGGGAAAGGGGGAGGGCAGGAGGAAAGAGAACTTTCCAGAGACTGGGAAAATTAGTTGCATCACTCTAAGGATGCTATAATGTTATGTGCGTGTTGGTGATGAATTCTTGTAGTCTTCATGCCATAGTAAGATTGTATGCGCACGATATAGTGATTTACTGTTAATTGATGCTGACCATTACATGTATGTCGGCGTATTTTCTTGTGTTTGTCTTTGACACGCGGGTGTCTTATATACCGCATGGCTGATTTCTCCAAATTGATGTTTGGCGCGGGTAACCGTCCATCCAGGGCGACGTCGGTCAACTCATTCGCCGCAACGCCAGGTTGCGTACGAACTTTTACAAAGACTGCCATTGCTCCGCTGGACCACTCTGAAAAGTTCCGAGAAATCCCTCCAAAGCGGACAAATTTTGCCCTACTTTTGGCGTTGAAAAGCTAACTAGCCTTCAGCTTCAGGGAGATCGCAGAAAGGTCCGCACACGCTTCTCCCTATTTTTTCATGTCCGCTCATCCGATTTTTGGCCCTCTCCACCGCTCCGATTTCCACTCCGTGCACATGCTCTGGTTAGCGGCTATGGTTAAGTGCTGTACCGTATATTAATAGGATTGGTGGATTTGGACGTTGAAAGGTTAGCCTACATTGTTCTAAATAACCATCAATTATGACAGTATTCGATAAGCCAATTACTTCCGATAGCTCCTTTTTAAATTCTGAGCGACAAACTAAGTCCAGATCGGCTACCTTGGCTCGGGTAGACTCATAGCATAGCTCACCTGAATGAATGAATGAAAAGCATTTATTGCCTGAAACACTATGACGTAATTGAATGAAAACAGTATCACCATAGGCAAAGGGTAGTATCTCAAGAAGCAAAGCTTTCACGTCTGAGACTACCCAATAGGGGACGGCCCGCCATTCCTGGGGTCCGCCATTCCGGAGGTCCGCCATTCCGGAATGGCGGACCCAAACCCCCAACAGTCAGTATCACAGTTAACTAAGTATACACAGAAACTAGTAAACCGAAAAAATGCCAAAAATCTAACTACTATTCTGTAACGGTCCTGATAAGAGATGATTTATATTTTTTCAAAAATGTTTAAATAAATGAACATTTCGGGAAGTTCTTATATTTAGAGGCAAACAATTCCATGGGGTGGGCGGGGTGAAAAAGAAACGACTACTGTACTGCATTTCCACCGTGTTAATGGACATGCAGTCATGTGCACGTATGTCTATTTCTAGTTTATATGAATGAATGGATAATGCTTATTGGCATTTGTTAAGATCGATTGTGTTTCACGCTATTTTCTGTTACTGCGTATTATTGCACGTAGCTTTATAAAAATTACATTGTAGGTACTTTGTGTTTGCGACGACATTGATGAAGAACCTACTACATAGCACCATATGTTACTTACTATCAGTTTTCGTTCTTTTGTTAGTCACATTTTGCATACACTTGTCGAAGTACTTCCGCTTGCGAAATTTTGTCGAACTACCGGGCCGAAGTTTCTTCACATAACTTTTGTAAAAATAAAAACCGTTTTATATTTCAGTGCGATAACAACTGCGTGTATTTTAAATCCGACAGTTCAGCACTACCGAAAGTGCAACATGAACAGCCATCGTCGTCACTTTCTACTGGCCCTAATGCTGAATGAATGCCGAATGTGAATACCTTGCGGCCTGATAGTTATCACATATTATCATGTTCCTTACGACGAGATCTGTGTTTCGGGCCGTATTATTTCAGTCAGGCAAAATAATCATGACAAGCCAAAATCGAATGTGCAGTTGGATAGCTAACGGCGTGAATGGATTCTTGTTGGATGTATATGGTGTTCTTTATGATTCCGGTTCATCCGACATCCCCATCCCTGGATCAATAGAAGCTATTAAAAAGTAATTCTTTTTGGTACTGTGATTCACTGTGTACTTGAACATATGGCGTTTTGACTACGGCTAGTTTTTCATGCAAATGCCAATTGATGCACATTATTCACTATTGCCAGGACATTGGCAATGGATCCGTGCTCAAGATCAAGCGCTGCAATACTGCATTGGTTCAGTGCGGTGTAAAATTTTGCATTAGTAGTAAGAAATTGAGAATGATCCATCATATACACATTTTGACAGTGAAGTAATTTCTTCAATTGTATCTAGGTTATAGGTTCAGTTCGGGGAACTGAAATAAGTAAACGCCAAATTTGATAGCTCCAGATCGATCGGGCTGATTTGAAGTTAAAGAGACTGTGAAAAACTGATAGTCTCAGATCGGTGATCTCAACCTAGTCGGTAAAAGTTGATAGGTTCGGATCTGAAGCTCCAAACTCAAACTAAGTGACTTACTATGGATGCAGTGTATGATGCACTTAAACAACATGTAAATGTAAAATTAATTTAAGTAAAAAACGTAATTGTGGTGAAGCAACTTATCGTGTGAAACATTAGCCCTACAACATCAGTTTAAAAATAGTCGTGTTCCTGTGACACTAGCTCAGCATGGTGTTACAGTACGACAACATAAAAAGACGTAGCAAGTTTTGCGTTGTCGCATAAGACAAGTTTAAAAATATAATATCTCTTGTTTTTGAGTTCCCATGTAGCAAAAAATGGTGAAATTTTGTGTGAACCAGCAGCGATATTTCAACTCAGAAAATTAACTTAATTAAGTTGGTTTGTTTATTACTCAGATATGGACAGAGTAGTTTACTGCACCTGTAGTATGTCATTGAGTTTCGAGTCTGAGATCGTTCGTTCGTTCATTTGTTATTGCAGGCAGGGGTCCCGCGTACTCTGGACCCCAATGCATACACCTTTTATGTCGTCCAATGCACCAGCCTAGCGTAGGGTTACCATATTGTCGGAGTCGAAAACAGGACACTTTTTCGCATACTCGTAAGTAGGCAAAAATAACCAGTCTAGGGTCTATTGAAAGTTTGAAACAATGCAAAATCAAATGCAAATTACACAAATATGCCTGCCTGTTTTGAATACTCACTAAGTCGTTAGTGATGTGCAACATCGTTCAGTAAACATGTACACGAAGCTTGTACATGTATTACATTTTGAGATGTTACTGATATCTTGTATTGAAAACTAACGAGCTTTCTTTGTCTCATGCTGTCGTATGCCTTTGCAATCTGCAACGTTCAAATATACTTGCGGATTGGGCCAAAAACCCGGACAAACCACCGATTATTGAAAATCCGCCTGGACGCCCGAACAGAGGCCCAATTAAGAGGACGTGTCCGGGGAAACCCAGACGTATGGTAACCCTAGCCAACAGAGGAGGGGAATTGGTTGGCGTGTGCAGTTTATGTGCAAGTTGTGAACGGTGGAAAAAGGCTTGAGTAGGTGTGAGCAGCTGGTCGGGTATTTCTAAGCGCGCACCCTCTAGGCGTGGCCTACTGTCTGACTAATCCTGGACTGGCACTTATTCAGTGCCAGCCCTGACCAGCACTTCTTCAGTGCCTAGCCAGTGTACTTAGCCACATCTATCTGCTTCAGCTCTTACGTCAGCGTGGCTGATACCTTTACGGTGCTAATCAAGGCATCAGCAACGTTCACAGTTTATAGAGGTCACCATTGAACCTTTTAACCCACCTGGGATTAACTCCCTGTTCATTGTGTGCATAGGAATTGTTAGAGATAATTCTTTGGTAGGCAGACACGCCCGGGATAGAGGAGCGAACCCGCTCTACTGCACATGGTTGCCTAGTATGTTAACCACTTGGCCACATGGGCAGGTCGAGTCTTAGATCTGTTATTATTAATTTTAATGTGTCTCACCTTCAGATTGGGCCGATCTGAAGTTATCAGCTAGCTTTTACACTTCCTTATTTCAAATTGCCGATCTGAACCTATAATTATCATTTTATATATGCCAGCTGTTCTGCCGCCATTATGTGGGGCAAATCAGTGTAAACATTTTGCAGCACTAAACAGTTGGATTACTGAAATGTCGCTGGCAATAAGTTTTTCTTAAACCAATCGATTCAATTTTGTTTAAATAACGTGACAGATATTCACCAGTTAACTTATCTGAGTTTGACAACTTGCCCCACAGCATAGAGATCATATATTACTGCGATGTCACATCATCCTATCTATAACAAAAGTGCGGAATTTTGTATGAAAATTGAATGGAATTAGATTAATTGTGCACCATTTGGTTTAATTTCAACTACGCTGGGCCTTTTCTCTTCCAAGAATAAAACCCAAGACCACCACCATTAGGAAAAATTTAAGGTTAAGAACAAGATGGTTCAGAAAATGAATTTATTCTGGACCAAGACTGCAATTATTTTTGTCTTGAGATGCTGTCTAAAGCCATGGAATACCACCACCACCATCACAGATAATGTGATTATGCTACAAGACATTTTTTGCCTGCTGAATAAAATGTGCTGATTTTTATGACTTGGTATCATACGAGCAACCTACAAAGACAGCCACTGAAACTTTTCCATACCAAAACTATTTTACCACTGCATTTTTATTTGTTTTACATATCTCTATTTTCATTTTTTCTTATTTGTATTATGGTTGCGTTTGTCAACTTTTTAATAAACGAGCGATGTTGATGATGATGATGGTTTAGCTGTTGCCTTGCTGTTGCCAGATTGAAGTCGGCTGGTGTACCAATAAGATTGTGCAGCAACACATCAACTAGAAGTCCACTATCTGTTGCTCATACTCTAACGTCACTTGGCTTTGACATTTCACCTGATGAAGTCTTTACACCGATACCTGCCGTAAAGCAATATCTGCGGCAAAACATGCTTCGGCCATTTGTGATCGTTGATCCTGGTGAGTTGTTAGTACTGTCAGTAGATGTTCAACTATTGATATATTTCCTTCTGTCAAAATTATAATATAGGCCTACAGTTTTTACAGTATATATCTTCATTATTGTGAAGTTTAGTGTTTTGTGTACATTACGCTTTTGGCATTCATCACTCTTTTCACACAAAAATGGCTGTTACTATTGAATTGTTGTTGAAAGAAATATTCATGCATGTTTTCCTTCATCAGAATTGAACAGACTGTAACTCGCATCATTTCTAAATTTCTCAGTTTTAACGTGTGTTTCCGTAAAATTATTTTGTTCTGCTGGGGAGAATTGTTTCTTGTTTAAAAATACAATATTAGCAATTTTTGTTATAATATCATTTTTGTGCATGTTACATTTCTCATTTATATAATGTGTTATGTGCAATTTTATTTTGTCTTAGTCATCTAAATTCCTACTTGCATATGCACTTGCCAGTTGTCATCTTTGCCAGAGAGGTCATGTTTTTGCCTTTGTTTGTTTGTTGGATGATTGGTTTGTCTGTCTGTCTGTCAGTGGGATTGTAACTGCAAACTGCTTGTACAATGTTTAGCTGTTGAAGATGAATTTAAAGAATTTGATCAGACAGATCCAAACTGTGTTGTGCTCGGCGATGCGACAGTAGCATTTTCATACCCTCGTCTTAACACAGCTTTCCGTTTGCTTCTACAACAACCTGGAACACCATTCATCACCATGGGTGTCGGGTATTCATTATCATTCACATTTTGTGCTGGAATTACAATATTTTTAGGTCAACTCTTCGACAGAATCGACCTAACAAAGCCGGTCTCAAATGTCCGTCCATCCGTTTGTACATGCGTACATACGTCCGTCCACAAAAAGTTTTTCCGATTTCAATGAAATGTGGCGTGTAGGTAGAGGGTTGATAAGTGATGCACGACGGTATGCAGCGTGACCCAATCCAAGGTCAAGGTCACGAGCCCTTTAAAGTTGGAAATCTGGCCATTTTCAAAAGCTATATCCTCTGCCATTTAAAATGGGAGCTGGCAACTGACCACGGATTCCTAAACTATGGCACAATATCTAAATTTGATTGCGCCGGATTTGTGATATTTGTCCTAGTTTCTGCGTCACGTGACTTGGAACTTGGCAGAAACGTCAGTTGCGAAGAGTTGACCGTCAGTCCCGTACGGTTGTCAGTGATTATTTGGGGGCAAACGACTGATCCTAATCACACTGTTTACGTAATTTTCCGTGGACGGCGGCATTGCGTTGCACATGCTTTTGAGGTGGGCACCCGAATGGACGGTAATTAGCTGGTGATTATCGCCTGTCTCGCTAAAGACTTTAGCATGACCTGCTTTGACTCTGTGGGAGTTTTTTTTCCATCTGCTCTAACATCCAGGGGCATTAGTTACATGCACCCTACAGCGGGTCACTCTTGGAGCCTAAGGAGATGACATGGTGTAGTCAGCCACGGGAGTATTGATGGCGCAATACTGACGTCAGCGGCCTTCAGTGACTTGTCTGCCAGCCATATATTAGATTACCACAGCAGCAGGGCATCATTATCGTCGGTCCATGACGAACATCATAGGTTTGGTTGTGTAAACTTGTGATTTCAATTCCGATTTGACTTAGAAAAATCATGATTTTAATCTCAATCTTAAAAATCGTTACTGCACTAGTTAATAATGTCAGTTTTAATTTTCTCGTAAAATATTGACTTGATATCTTACACCAGTCTCAAGAAATGGTTTTTATTTTCTGTTGGTTGATGTAGTAAATAAACTGTCTCCAGTTAATCTTGGTGTAATGAAGATTATAATATACTAATTGACTTGTATATTTAACAAAGTAATAGTAATAATTGTAAAGTATATAACGACATTCAGAAACTTAACTGTAATGATTTCTATCAATAACTTGTCTAGAATTCCAGCAGTCACTGTGTTAGATCATTGTATGTTGATGCTACAGAAAGTATTACAAAGACGTTGACGGTATGATGCTCGATGTCGGGCCATTTACAAAGGGTTTAGAGGTAGAATAAGAAATTGCTTTTGAGTGTTTTTTCTGCATTGTTCATTACTTGATACTAGTTGTAGGCCTACACTTAGGCAAAAAAATATTTGATTTACATTTTTATAAACAATTTTATTTGCTTTAATATTGTGTAGTAACTGTATTCAGTGACTAGTTTTGTTGCTGCATATATGGAATATGGAGCTCATTTCGCAGAAACCATATAAGCATTTTATTCTGAGACATTGCCGCTGAAACAAAGATTACGTTATCTGTCATCATGTGCATTGTTTATATTAACTGAATTATCAGTTTTGATTATTTGTTTGCAGTATGCATGCGGCATGGAGGCTACAGTCATTGGAAAGCCATCGAAAGCATTCTTTATGGCTGCACTTGCCAGCATGAATGTGGATCCACAGAATGTATGCTTTGTTTAAAATTACTCAGCACACACACGCACACACACTGCTTCATTGGCTATTTTTGCCCAGGTGAATCTGTCTAAGCCAGTTAGCTGCCCCAGATTTTCTTCCGTCACTTGTTCTGAACAGACCAAAACCTTTTTAACACCACTTCCTTAACACCATTCTAACAAGTTTCTTTAAAAGTGTGAACTTATGCTGCAAAACCCAAGACCACCTGCATAGACTAATATTGCTTGGGTTGCTGTGATTTATTTTGAAAATGTGACAGAGTTGCTGTTGCACTGTTTCACTTCTAAGACAGTTACGTCGATTAATTTAGTGACAGTACTTCAACCATGAGTGCTATGTTGGTGGAGTAAGTAAAATGCCAAGATATACCACTGGGAGACCCGTTTGGAAGACTCTGCTAAAGTAAGCTCATTAAACAGAAACCAGTGTAATATTGTAGTGTAGCGAACTTTCCCTGTCCCACGCTTGACCTGCAGCTGACGAGTGACCACTAATGTGGGTAAGCCGTTCACTATAGGTCAGCCAACTCAGCCTTTCATCCTTTCGGGTGTCGATAAATTGAGTAGTGAGCAACTTTATCAAATGTGTGCTGGTCACGCCATCTGGTGAATGCTCATTGCTCACGAGGTTAAGCCGGTGCGGTTAAATAACCACTGTGTGCCGCAGTGTGGCAGCAGCTTAGCCATGCTTAACCCTTCTGTATATAGGCCTAGTGCTGCCCTGCGTAGCGTCTTTTGTTTCCCGCCCTGCATGGCAAATGTTGTACTGTGTGATTGCACGGTTTGACTGCAATCTTAATAAACGAAGATTATTATTATTATTATTGCATATATGCTATGGAGATGGTATAGGTAACACCGTTGAGTAACTCAATCCAAATGCACTGGTTGCAATCAGCAATGCATCCAGACAGTTAAACTCTTCCTCCAGGCCATAAAACAGTTGTGCATGTGTGAATGTGTTATATTATTGCTGTTTCAGGCAGTAATGGTTGGTGATGATATTGTAAGCGATATCGGTGGTGCACAGGCATGCGGCATTCGAGGGCTTCAGGTTCGGACAGGAAAATACAGGTTCACATTAGAACATTACCATCACTGCACTTACTACAGCTCTTTAACTGCCCATGAAGTAGGACCTGGACTGCATTTCCAATGCTAAGAATTTTACTTTCTTTCTTCGTTTTTTTAATTTTTGGTGACCGGGTATTATACCAAAGGTATATAATACCCGCTTGCCTGTGTGATCGCTCAGACGTGTAGCACCTGGTTGCAAGGTGGACATTGAAATTCCTGCCCATCGGCGTCCACAGACTAGCCCGAAAGAAAGTAGCCCAACTTATTGTGTCCTCTGAATTCGCTGTAATTCGACCTGGTTGCCTATCTCAGCACTTGTTGAGCTTGTTTTTCCATGTGATAAAATATGCTAGTTACCTTCAGCTTTTAATACAATAATTATCACTATACATTTGATACTACCGAATGTTTACCGAGTTATTGTTATGCATAAATTATTGCAGTTTTTTTCGTTTGCCATTTCATTGTATGAGGAACTTGCATCAGTTAGCTAAAATCAAACGTGTTACTTATTTCATACCGTAATATTTAAACACCATATATGAGCATGTACTGTAAAACACAATATTTTCACTGCATCTTAATTTCACAATTTTTTTTAGTAGAAAATTGGCTGCATTTTAATTTGGTGTATTTTCCAGGTTTTGATATTCTATGCAGACAGAGTTATGGTAATGGGCGAATTCCAGAAATTCACATGCATTTAATTGCACGAGTCTGGTCAAATCGTGAAAATCATGAAAATTTGATGAACATGAAATATAGGTGTTTTACAAGGTATGCAAAATCGCTTACATATGTTGTAGGCCTGAAGATGAACCACATTCCAGCATAAAACCAGATGCCTATGTTGACAACCTGCTGCAAGCCGTTGATGACTTACTAACATCCTCCGGAAAATGATGTCAATGGGAGTTAATTGCATGGATGGACAACTGCTTGTGTGACTGGTTTTTCTCAGTGCAGACAGGATGTGCAAATTCGACTGAATGTGCAAATTTGCTTGTGGAATTGAAGTGACTGGCTGGGAAGAACGTTAATTTTTGTGTTGAGTGGGACATTAAATGCTAATCAAGTATGTACAACTTGCCCACAACTGTAGAAAATATTTGGTGAATTTTTTTTCATAAAAATGAACTTCAAGTTAACACATGAAATTTAAAAAGTGGTCACAATTCGGCAGTGGTGACTGCAAAACAGCATGGCATATTCGAACATGCTGGAAATTAAGTATTAGTTACTGGGCTGGCCCCCCAAAAAAATTGGTTTGGCAGTGACTGAGGGATTTAAATTATTAACTGAAACAAAGGCTGAAGCTGCACAGAAGACCTTAGTCACCTTGCATCCGTTCACTATATTTTTATTACTTTTATTACACTTTGTTACTGGAGTCATGTGTAGTTTTGTTTTTGCTTCAGCTTATCTGGGATGATATCAGCTAGACCTATCACATCCCGTTCTGAGACCACTCTGAATCTACTAAGTAGGTGTTATGTGGCCATAGAGTTGCATGTACTAGGTATACATATGTCATGTACAAAGTGTTTATAAAAATAAAGTACCAGTGCTTCACCCTTGTTCAGTGACACCGCACTCACTCCATTGCACTTCCGGCCCACTAGTTCCAAATTTCGGTCGGCTCTAGTTTTGCGCTCGCTATTTAGATGTGCACGATTGACTTGCACCAGTGTACCGACGGCGTGCAAAGCGCGAGCCCATGGGTGCTTGCTAACCTCCCATGTCCATCCGGAGGGTATAAGGACTCCATATGCCAAATTTCGTGCAAATCTGCTCAAAACTGTGGCTGGCTGTGCATAAGGAATGAAGAAACACACACACACACATATTCGGTAATAT
>Ga0209780_1002196_pt1 | contig 13691 bp, 9 predicted proteins | sample WorMetexBAHAMAS2_FD_187384 | JGI IMG/M metagenome (GOLD analysis project Ga0209780, IMG submission 187384) | Marine gutless worms symbiont microbial communities from Max Planck institute for Marine Microbiology, Germany - Inanidrilus exumae... | ecosystem: Host-associated > Annelida > Digestive... | reverse complement strand
CTTCATTTCTGTCCATGCCAGCTGTTTCTGGACGCCATGATATAAGGCAAGTTTTTATAGACATTTTGCAGCACTATACAGTCAGATCGCCGATCTTTGTCAAACCTGCTGATTCAATTTTTTTTTAAAATAACGTGACAAATCTTCACCAGTTAAATCAGCACAGTACGTCATGCCCTACGACATGGAGATCGTATCGTGACCATAGATTACTGCGACGTCACTTCACCCTATGTACACGGTGCCGTATTAAGGGCACAGGGCAAACAAATTCAGTAAAACTTCCAGTGTCTCCGCTATCCATTTTTACAAATTCTAAGATCTTATCCAAAAAAATCCCCAGATTGTACAGAAATGTAAGAAAGTAAAGAAGTTAACGAACAGTAGCCGTATAAAATGGCAACGACAACTCATGGTTATTTAGAACGCGCTATCGTTCCATATTGTAGACTTGTATATTACATGCAGATTTTTAATTGCTTCAGCGCAAGTAAAAAATCCCAAGATTAGTTGGCGAAATCCCCAAATCCGAAGTCGATCCCATATATCCCAAAGATCCTGGGGGAAAATCAAAATTAGTGGAGACGCTGTCAACTTCCGTTGGCTCCGTTTGTGATCGTCCGCTTAATAAAATTCGCCGCGGACCCATTGCCGAAGGTATGTTCCATCATATTTAGAAAATAGCCAGGTGACATCTGAAAATCGTCTGCTGATGGATCATATTGTCGCGTGCTGCCTCCTGGAGAGTCACGTTGAGTGTGCGCCGAAGGGACAGACAGACAGACGGACGGAAGGACACTAGACCGTTGCACTATGCTTACCGCTAGACGCGGCCAGCGTAGAAAGCCAGCTGAAAGACGAAAGGGAAAGCGTGTAGTAACAGGGGCCTAAAGATTTCAATTCATTTTAAAGGATTTTGTTAATTAATCAGTTTATACTAATATGTGTTAGTTAATAGTTACCTCCGCCATTTTGGCGGACCGCCATTCGTTTGTTTGTTTGCTATATATAGGGGGATAACTCGAAAAAGTTACTCGTGGATTTTCACGGAATTTGAAAATAGATAAACTTTTAACCAGAGAAAATAGTTGATTAAATATTGGAAGTGATACGGAACAACTGTATAGCTATTTTATCCTATTTGTAGATCGTCCAATATTCGACTGATGTAAAGGTCAGGAAAACCGACAGTGCAGGAAAATCTAGGCGTGGCGTAGGTATGCGCTCTACTGAGTGTTGTCTAATTTTCAGTAGTTTTCAGAAGGGGCTGAAATACGCCACTGAGTCAGTTCACTGATAAGTGTCGACACCTGGTGGCGAGAAAAGACGGTTCTTGTCTTCTTTCTTTTCTTGCCGTCGTCATCGTGATCTTCGTTATCGTCCTCGGCGTCATCTTCGTCCATGACGTCGGTTGTCAATGACGCTTCAAGTGACGTCGACGAGTGACGTTTTCGAGCGTCGATTACGTCACCATCTACGTCATCCGCCACTGGACTGACCACGTCATTGCGCGGTGTGGACCTCCTTCGGTCGCCAGTCTCCTCTGCAGCCGGAGGTTTGACCGCGGAACAACTGCTTCCCGGTCTATCCATTTTGTTCAGAGAACAGATGTCGGACCTCGCCTGGCGATGCTGAGCGTCCTCCAGTTTTCTCTCTGTACAGATTTCGTCCAACAGCTTTGCCGTCACATCTGCAGGATGAAGGACAGCAGGTTGCTGAAGCGGTTAATACTAGAGATGAGGAGGAGTGAGATGAAGGATACAAGAAAGACCGACGAGAAGATGGAGTGATGACATCAAACTCAGCCTCCCTGCTACTGCGCATCTCGCTGATGACAGAGAAGAATGGACAGAGAAAGTCCACAAAGTCACACTGTGAGACTCAGAGGCGCACAAGAACTACAAGTGAAGAAGAAAAAAAAGAAGAAGAAAAAAAACAAGAACAAGAACAAGAACAAGAACCAGAAAAACAAGGAGAACAGAAAAAAACAAGAACAAGGATAGATGTGGGAAAAGTTTCCCTTCAGCAGCGGCGGAGGGGAAAGTTGTAGGCAATTTCAGTATGTCAACATACGGCCATTTTGGAATCTATAAGGTAAAGCAGCTAGCAAACTTCGTGTCTGATCGGCCCCCCTCTCTTGCCCGTCTAAACTATTCAGGTCTACACTAATCTCAGGAACACCACCTGGACAAAAGTGGGGGGAAATGTCCACCCCATCTATTCCGTGGCGATGCCCCCCTGCTCCTGGAATACTGGACAACTTTTTGACTGAAAGGGGCCGACGGCCGAGGTTGTGTACAAGACTGCAGTGGCAACGAAGTTACTCTACGTCGAGCCCGGTTAGTACCGAGATGGGTAACCGTTCGTGCGCATGTAACTAGCCACTTTGGCCCACTCAACCTCCTACCCGCCGCGGGACGGGAAATGACTACCCGCCGAACGGTAAAGGCAGTGCTCTGCGGTCGGGAAGGTAACCGTAGGTTAGCATCGCATTGGCCACTCGTCATATAGACCTTACGGTATATCCGTCTAATAAATTGAGGTGAACATTCCGCCATACACTTCTCTATGGTGAGTATGGTGCCCTGTACCTTTCCCTTTTGCACTGTCTGCTGTATACATGATTGCTCGATCTGCTCAATAGGTTGACCCTGACCTTGGACATTTTTCCAGTCGGTGGCGACGAGGGTCGACAGTGCCGGGAACGAGTTGAACAAGAAGTTTGCCGGATGAAAGCCGAAAGTCGCCGAATCCACGTCGGCGCCTCCCGACATGACCGACGACGTGGCCGACGCCTGGAGCTGGAGGCGGTGGAGATGCTGCTTCTGTTGCTGCAGCCGCGTCGATGCCACTGTGAAACAGACACTCACGTGCATGCTCATTGTCTATTAATCACGGCCACTGGACTATAGCGATCTACATTAAGTAAGTAAGTAAGTAAGTAAGTAAGTAAATTTATACAGCGCAGTTATCGTAAAGAACCTCTAACGCGCTGAATGCACTAGTATCGAGCGAACAGGTACGTTTTAAGCAAACGTCTGAAACAGTCTGCACTGATGGTCGGGTCCCGGAGAGAGTTCCAGACTTTGGGGCCGGCAACTGGAAAGGCCTGACGGCCGCCAGTGTTGGGCCGGTAGCGAGGTACTGCAAGCAGTAGCTCACGGGTTCGATCTCCGGCTGTTCCACTATCATGCAGCAATCCTAGACACGTGTACACGGTGTGGCAGTAACGTCGTTGAGAGTATCAGCGAAGTTACTCTACGCCGAGCCCGGTTAGTACTGGAATGGGTGACATGACCGTTTCGTTACGCGGGATACCGTCTCGGATGGCCGTCCTGGTCTTTCAGTGCCCGACCGGCCAGGCACCGGCGTACCTGACTGTCAGCTCAGCACGCGCCGACTCCGATCAACCGACACAGCGACGTGCGTCGTCCGACGATCAAATAACAGTTTCGACGACCGTTGTTTTGCGGCTGCTGGACCACGTGTGTGGAACATGCTGCCAATCCATCTACCGCTGTGTGACAGTCTAGAACAGTTTAAACGGTTGCTCAAGACCCATCTGTTTGGTGCTTGAGACCGCGGCGCTTTGTGACGCTTTAGTTAGGAGCGCCGTGTATAAATAATCTTACTTACTTACTTACTTATGTAATCGGCCACCCATGTCAACTCAGCCTCCTACCCTCAACGGGATGGGAAACGAATACCGGCCAAAGTACGGTGATGCTCTCCGGCTGGGAAGTAAATACCTCATATCTTGCTAGATGAATTCTCAGGTCTCGCGTGCAACCAATACGCAACTGAAAGTGTCAGCAATTGTAATTTTCAAGATTCGCAAGGTAGTGTAGAAACACACAAAAGGTGAGATGGAGACTCTTTGCAATACTTGTGTATAAAATTTCCTCAGGAATCTGATAGTAAGAGAATTTTTTAAACCGGTTTAGATTTGCCCAAGTTATGATCAAAACTTGAGTGTATTGTTTTTTTTGAGACACTGTACATATAGGCTACTGTATACGTTTATTTACCGAAGAGGCAGATAAATACACAAAAAATAAGACAGACAAACAACAGTCTAAGTTACAGTCTTATAGCACAAGTCTGCAAACTTGTAAAATATTAACCCTAAACTGGCTATCAAACACCGATAGATTATCTTAAGACAATAAATATAATAATAAAAAACTACGCGTCTATCTGGTGCCGTTTTTCGAAATAAACCGTGTAAGTTCTTGTAAGTTACCATTTTTCATCATTCACGCGTGTTTGTAAAAACAACATATAAGAAAAAGTAAACTATTATGTTGCAATAAAATCTCACAGGCTCCAGTGGGATTCGAACCCGCGATCTCCTGCTTACTAGGCAGGCGCTTTAACCAACTAAGCCATAGAGCCTACGACTAATATATCCCAATCGATACTTATAAATGAAGCATGCAGGGGAGTCGTAGAATTACTCAATTTATACCTGCATTTGTTGGTTTATTTCTTAAATATGATTCAAATACATAATAAATATGTACAAAAAGCAATAAACATATCAATAGTATTGCCGTCTCAATATTTTGGTAGCAGTAAAGACAGGGACTTAAGCGCCATCTGGCGAACGCTAATATAACTTTCCAGTTTGTATGTCCAAGGTGGTTTGTCTATTGTCTTTGACTGAAAATGCGGAAGCAGGACTACGTGCAATAAACGACTGGTATAGATCAGTCCGCACTGACGTACTTGTTATATTTTTCAGTTACAGTTATACCTGACAACAGAATGAACAGATAACAAACGATAAGTCGCCGCTTCTATCCCATCATCATCAAGTTCAAGTTCACGTTCAAGAGTTCGGAAAAGTTTCTAGGCCAGTTCGTCGAAAGTAGGTCATAAGTCAATAAATATAAACAAACATCGCCGTAAGCTTAAAACGTGTTGAAACAAACGCTGAAACTCTGTGTTTGCGAAAAGACTGTGTGTAACACAGTTGCATGGCGTTTAATGAATAATCTACCTATAAAACTTCAGCTTACTATATGAGTGACAATACGTAATTAATATGGACACGGCCGTTTAGTAACTGGGGTAAGTAGCTCGTGCTTTTTACAGGTCGGTTTCTTCTGCAGTCACCAATGTCAGGGTCGTACGGTAGGTAAGGCATGAAGCGTACTGCTTATAGCCTTAGACTGTCTATCCATTCCAAAGGCAGTTCAGTGTCCAGAGCATTCGACTTGGTGACAGGAAGTAAACATAGGCATATCTTTACATTACTTATAGAAATTTACTCGCAGAAATTCTTCAGTTAATGGCATTTTTCTATGTATTAACTGATTCATTTTTTTCAGTTTCATTTACCATTTCAGTTATTTGTCATTTTACTTCGCCCGAAGTATTGTCATGATCACGTCTGTGTGTCTTTGTGTGTCTGTCTGTGTGTCTGTCTGTCTGTCTGTCTGTGAGGATATCTCCTGACCGCACTAGCGATATTTACCAATCTTTTGCGCATGTTGCTGGGTTCTCCTCCGGCGTCGTTGCGATACGTTATGTGCTTCCGGTTTTGTGGTTGACATTATGCTTATTTTATATAACGGGCCGTATATCGGTAAAAATATCGCTACGAAGAACTGATTTCGCTTAAATTTACTTATTTACCGTAAAGTCTGACAGAATTCAATTTCCTGTTATTAAAAAGGATAATTGACTAAATATGTCTAAATTACCCGCAAACTATAGTAAAAAAGGAAAGGAAAAATTTGACGATTAATGGGAAGAAATACCGAAACGCATATCACCGTAGCCATTGTTATAATGGTAACGGTGAACGTTGGCAGAAAAAAATATGCCAGTGTCTTTGATGCATGGATGTAGCAAAGTGCAGTCAATTTGGCGTTAATGGGACTTGGGTTAAAGAAGTATATAAAGTGAAGAGAGACTTGAGCCGCGGAGAATTATAGTGGTCCTTCTGCAAATATATCAAAGTTAAGAAATTCGTGTTGAAAGGTTTGCAATGTCCCCTGTGGTCACCTGAAGCACAATGTATCAAAAAATGCATTTATCGCCTTGCAAACCACGTAAGGGGTGCGCAAATATTGTGATTAGTAGGGCCTATGTCTGTGTATCTCTCTGTCTGTCTACAAGCATATCTCCGGAACCACACGCGCGATCTTTACCAATTTTTGGTGCATGTTGCCTATAGCCGTGGCTCGGTCTTCCCCCGACAGAGTAACGAAGTCTTAAGGGGAAGGGGCAATTTTGGGGGGTTTCTTTCCCATTGACAATGCATTGTACAGCATCGTATTTGGAACCTATACAAAAACGGCTGAACCGATCGAGATGCCGTTTGGGATGCTGAGTAGGCTTGTCCCGAGGAACAGTGTGTTACATGGGGGTGACGATTCCTGAAGGGGAAGGGGTAATTTTTGGGGAAAACATGTACCCGACAAGCCTAACAGCCGCAGACGCTTGATTGCAAGCGTTGGATGAGTCTATTATCAACCGCGAAGGGGGATCGCACACCGCGGGCGAAGTCTGATACCTACTATTGCCTTGTTCAGTTACGAACACGTTTATTCGTCAAATGGCAGTAAAACCAAACAATATGTAAAGCAGACTAACATAGACAGACAAAGAGTAATACAATATACATACGGTTAACACAAGTAAATAGACGCATACAGTTAATAACACGACCATACAAAAAACGCACAAAAACACTCTCAATCAGCCGTTATAGTTATGGTTAAAGTTAACTAAATTAAGCTTATATTTTAAAGTTATTTTGCCATTTCAGTTACAGTTACAGTTAACTTAAATAACACTGCTCCAACGCATTCATGACGAAGTGGCATTCAAAAGTTGGTCGTTCGAAAGCGTGACGGACAACAAATGGAACTTTTTCGCTCCCGCAGAGGCGTCGGGCGAAATTCAAGCCCCATCAAACTTCGCATGGTGGCAAAGCGCGCCCGTACCATTATTGTGCCTCTAAAACATATTCACTCTTCACATCCGACGTATATTTTAGCCGCTAGGGGGCGCTGAAATTTGGGTGATAACGTACCGTCTAAGTTTAAACCCCATAATTACTCCTTTAGCGAATGCGTCAAGATTGTGATATTTGACAATGCATGAAGCTGTCCACAAATCCTAAAAGTTTCATAAAAATCGACCCCGGGATACGCCCCTGTGGGGCATTAATGTTAAGAAATTGCGTAAATGTTTTCAGTCTTGAGGTCCCACGCACCCACCCTGCACCGTTGCATGGGGGTGGAATTTAGCGTGGAGAAGTCGAGATTTGGTGGACTCCACGCCCAATTTTACCCCAATCAGTGCAACGTATTACCCCTGCGATGTGAAATATTTCAAAATCGCCGCCGCGAAACCGCTTCGCTCGTGCTGCTGGCAGTGGAGTGGCGTGCTACGGCGAAACATTTGGTTTCGTGAGGCATAAATTATATAATATTTAAGTTTGGCTTTCCGTTTTTAATAGTAATTCGATGAAATACGCGTATACTCCCAAATGCGTGATGTTTTGAGTCGCCGGCGTTATGGCGCGAGATGTACCGTGAATACGGGAGTCTGGGGCCGAATATGGTTGAGAGTTGATTAGGTCCGCAGTCAAGCGGCCGAAAGAATTATTAATACGACTGTCACCCATGCAGACAGACGAAGTTTACTCACGGTAAATGAAAGGCGAGGTCGGCGGCATAGTCCACGAGCTAATCAGAGCGTCGGCGCTGCGTTCGGCTTCGCTTGATGACGTCTGCAGTTTCTCCGTACCGACAAGTTTGTCTCGATAGAAGAAACTCAGCTGCGCAAAGTCGTTATTTTCTGTTCCCGAAGTCCCCGCCGCGTCTGTCGGTGCCACTATCCGGGCTCCGTCAGCTTGGTCCAGATCACGGAGCGGGTTTGCAGCGTCTTGAAGAATACTGTTAATGGAGAAACTGATTTTCTTCGGCGGTGACTTGGACAACTCCGCCTGCCTCTCTGGGTCTTTGTCTTCCGCCGGAAATGTATCTGACGGTTCGGAATCCATGCATGAAGCGGCGTCGACGGCACTGGAACCACGGGCAACTTCAGGTCCTGGAAATCTTGCTTCTGTCGCCATTTGTTTTAGAATCTTTCCACCACAACCTGGACGGCAGTCTTCAGCTGAGGTTAGTCAGTTGTAGACAGTAAAATCGTCGACGTAGAAAGATCAACCGTAACTGTTCACCTGTTTAATGTACTGCGTATCATCTCCACGTGTAAGCTGTAATATTTTCGACGTTGCAGAACGGACTTTATGTACCACAGTTCACCTGTTTAATGTTTGTCTCACAGAAATACGTAAAAATCAGAAAATGCTGGCGACCGTTAGACAATACTTGTAGTCAACACAAAACGAAAGCGATATCCGACGAATTTCTATGGCTCGTCTTGTTGTTGCTGATGCTACTGCGCTGACGTGTGATATTTGTCTAATGTCGTCGTTATCTTCATTATCTGAGTGCGTCGTCTTACCTGAGCAGGTGCGAGTCGTCGCCAGCCAATAGCGTGCTCGCACCGGCGTTGATTGGCACCAGCCACCGCTGTGTCTGCGACCGACCGTCAGTGCTACCTGAGGAATGAGTCGGTCGGCAGACTGAAAACGCGAAACACGAAAATGTGGCACAATACTGAAAGGAAATTGCGGGAAGGCTACTGTGGAAAGCGAAGAAACGTTTTACGGTGCTGGAAAATGTAATTTTAAAGAATCACAAAAGGTCTTACGTATAATATTACGGCAGAACGTTTCTGTCCGTAGTACACATATAAAAAGGAAAAGTGTGTTATTGTGCTGCATTTTCCTGTATCGTAATATTCAATTTCGCATTTTCATTGTCCGTCGTTTATACAATAATATATACAAGATATTTTAATTGCCGTTGGTCGCCGATTGCCAAACTTTTAGTTTTAGAAAGTAAGAAAATATAATTTCGGTTTAATGTCGTACAGTGTCTGACATTTATCAGCAATCAGTGAAGCTACTTTTACAGTCACCGAACGAAACCGATCGGATACGGCAAGAAATTACATCGATAATGGAAAAAATATCTGTAAACATTGATTGAACGATGTTTACTTACGTGATTTATTGATTGACAGGCATATTCCGTTTAAAAATATGTACTTTACAAGAGTAAAAATAAGAAATAGGAAAAAATAACTTATACGCAAGAATACCAGTAGTCTAATCGGAGCCAAACTGGCTGCAACTTAACTACAGCAGAAACTTCGAACAGTAATTACATAAGTTTACGATACGATACGATACGATACGGTAGATTAACGTGCGCTCAAAAGCTGACGAGATGGCCAGCTTAATCTAGCGCACGACCTAGGAACGAAAAATAAGGAAGAAACGAAAAATAACACTGATAACAAACAAAGGTACTCCCATATAGTCCCGAAAAGACCGTGAGTGCCGGGGCTGATCTCCGGTTTACTACAACAGACAGCACGCAGGTAATGTTGGTCATAAATCTAGCAGTAGAGTTCCACTACTTTCTGCCAGGCCCGCGGTTACCTTCCCAGCTGCAGAGAGTTACTGCCGTTGTCCGGTGTCACAGGCATGCATCTGAATGACTTGCCTAGGGTCGCTGCGTGATAGCGCAATGGCCGGGGATCGAACTGGCGACTTCTAGGTAGCTAGTCCAACGTCCTACCTATTGTACCACCACGCCACACGAGGCAAAAGATACAAATAGAATCTGTGTGATTAGGTAAGTAAGTAAGTAGTATTTAATATGCACATGACTAATGTCGGTGTAGCAAGTGTAATAAACACAAAAGCAAACAATTACAACAAAACTACGATGTTGGAAGAAAGGAACAAAAATGAACTGATAGTAGAATATTACAATATTATATTGCAAGTGAATGCCATTAAAGCCAAACAATGCGATATAATTCGCAAAGTGGAAGTGTACACATACTAAAACTCCAGCGAAGAACCGTCTCCATGTCAACCAGCCTCAGAGGTCCTTGTTAATTGCAGTTTTGGTTTTATGTTTATCTTTATTTGCCATTTCTGGTAGAAAATGACATTAACATACAGAAATGAACAGACAGAGAGTAGACGGACAAAGTGTACAAAATTACTCAAAAATAGTTATCTATATGTATTTGGTCAAAATGCCTATAATATCGAGGAGTCCTCCGACAATTTTGGAGATATTTGTGGCCAAAGTTAATTGGCAAAGTACACAAAATTTAAAAACTATACAAATGAGTTGTACTAAAAATCTTTTGCGTTTCTTGGTAGTTGTGGTCTCCTACCACTGTGCCAAATCTTAGTCACTTTCATCGATAAATAAAACAGTCGAGGGCGTTTAAATATTTTCGGACTTATTTTTTCAGCCCGTTTTTCCGAGCGTTTTGTGCGGTACAATGTTTGAGGGCCAAACAACGCACTACAGTGTAGACGCGTCATTTTTTACAAATTTAGTTACAAGTTGTGCCCTTAGCTGTGCAGTGTAGAAACAAACTGGACTAGCAGAGTTGTCATACGACAAGCGACTTGAATGTCGGCTTTCAGTTAGTGGCAACGATTATATAGCGCCGTCAGAATTGGCGCTTAACGTCGACCGAAGAAGGTAAGCTGATAAGCAGACCGACGATGAAACACGTTGGTACCTTATGATGATACTTAGATGGGGACAACATGGTCTCAATGGGGAGAAGTAACTTTGATGGGCAAAATAACAAAGGCTTTTAAAACAATGCATCTATATAGATTGCGCAATATATCGCTTATGCAATCAGTTTGTATTCCAAGCCTACGAAATTTCGTTTACAACTAACAGTGCCAGACAGTATAACAAATATAACAGTTAGTAATTTCATATTGCTGTCGAAAACATTATAAACTCATTTGATGTACGGATGTACGCTACTATTATTGGGTGTGGGTAGGGCCAACGTTGCTTAACTCGTATGCTAGCAAAATCCGTCCGTCAGTATATTTTTGCCATTTCAGCGTTCCCGTTAAATCGGAAATGCAGTATTCGTTTTTTTGGGCCAACCCTATGGAATTGTTTGCCTCTAAGTTAAGAAATTTCCAGACGGTTCATTTATTTAAACGACATTATAAATCATTTCTTACCAGAAACATTAGTGCACAGTGGTTAGTTTGATGTATGTTCTTTCTTTGTGTGGTTCTATGGTTTTTCTTTTGATTGATTTATTTAGTTACTGCGATAGTCCTACTGATTGTTGGGTATAGTCTCACACGTAACTTTGCTTCTTAAGACTACCCTTTGGCTATGGTGATACTGTTTTCAGTTAATTATGTCATGTTTTTGAGGCAATAAAGGGATTTCATTCATTCATCGTCTCATTCGAGTACCAATACGTCCCGTACTCAGTTAGACGCCCCGGGCGTCTAATTCCTCGCTAAACGAAACCGTTGACACACGGGCACTTTGTCGTCAGTTGCCGCTGCTAATCGCTAGGTGGCGGCTTTGTTTGCGAACTTCCGACAGTGGCAGAAGGCGACCTCTGTCGGCAGACTGACGCAGACCGGATGCTAAATGAATACACAGTGCAACAGGTCATGGCGATCGGTTGCAGCGACGATTCTGCCGAGTAGTCGCCTTGTTAGTTAGTAGTCCATGATGAACTTTAAACTTTCTAGACTGCGAGGAAATTGCTGCGGCGGCGGTGCCTATACGCCATTTGGCCATTGGATTTGTCCAATCAACTGGCGTACCACTTTTGGCGTTGTAATTAATGTATCAATTAAAATTATACATACTTTTCTTCTTAATTTTACAGATTTCTTTAAAATTGGCTTCGAATTTTAATGTATCAGTTATAAAATGCTTAAGCTTCTGGAGGCTCCGACCCCAGATTTTCCGCCGGGGCTTTGCCCCTGGACCCTACTAGGGGACTTCCGTTTCCCCGCACCCCTTAATTTGAGTATCACATTAAAAAGCTCCGCCGCGTTAGAAAAAAAATTGCATCTTTTTATTTTCGCAACAACATTGATGCAAACCGATTTCTGTTTTGTGGCTCATTGTCATAAGTTCTATTATGTTCAGTATTTTTGTGTTTTGTCTTCTGCAATTTATTACACTGTCTTAGTAAATGATGAATGAACTGAGCGAATGTGAGCGACGGAATTTCAATAACGTTAAGAAAACAGATAACCAAGTAAATTGCAACAAAACGGCATCAAAATTGGACATCTCTCCGAATGTATGGTCTGCAGTACCTGTTATGCAGAGAATTCGGTTCATACTGTTGTTTAGCACTAATTTTTGATGATTGATTTTGGTGGGTAAAAGTGTTTCCGGAACAGTTTAGATGTGTTTTTTGTCGACTAATTATATCGTTTAAAGTATGCTAAGTAACAGTACCTTTAAATAGTATTTTCTCCCACGGAAAGGAAGCAAACAAGGAAACGACAGCAGGCCCATCCATTGTGGTTGACTCTGGGATTGACAAATACTAAACTGAATCAGTTATACCACTTTTCCTGTTGGTGAATAAAGGTGTTGTAAAAACCTGTGACGGAGGTAAGAGCAGTGGTTGTTTGCGAAATATACCATGCGGTACACTGACTGCGCACAATGGTGACGCTAGCATCCACCTCGCAGCGTGATTTGAGCCCGATTTACCGACTAATCGTTCAGCGACTAGCTCAAGGGGTTGCGGGGTGCACAGATAGTGGTTTAGGGGGACAATCAGCCTCCCGCGGAGCGATGATCGGTAGTTAAGGCTCGTTTTCCGCGTCACTACTAATTGGTTTGGCGTATGACAGTAATTCACCGTAACGTTTATCGTTGTTGACAATCATGTGACGCCCGCCGTGCGTGCGTGCGTGCTTATTGTCCGGCTACAGACCGTCTAGATTGTGAGCAACACTGTCAAAGCACACGGCGATACTAAACAACGCAATAAACATCATTATGCATCATCAGCAACAACCTTTCACCGTCGAGAACTCAATTCTGGTTCTCATCTTTTAGCGGAGCGTCGCCAGAGTTATACACAGTTTCGCCTTCAGAAGATTGCGTTGCATATACTCCCATCTTTCACACTTGATGACCAGTTTGGTGTTAGCCCAACTGATGGCAGTACCACTTGTGCCTTGATATGTTTACTATATCATGTCACGAGAATGCTTGAACGATGTTCTTATGTTCGCTGTATCATGATAGACTTTAGCAAAGCTTTAGATCGGGTTAATCGCCCAATACTATTTGGTAAATTAACTGACGGGATGGCCGGCTTAATCGAGCGCACGGCTCAAAAACGAAAATAATAAAGAAAAAATAACACCAAAAAACGAGTAGCTCAGAAGAAACGGTCCCGGCAAAAAAACAAACAGCGATGAAAACTTTATCCCGCGGCTGCCGTAATGATGCAGTGTGTTTAGATGTGGACATTGAGATGTTATACACGCACGCACGCTACGTCCATAGTTTCTCGTTACATTGTACCGAATTGAACTGCATATAGTGAAGGACAACCAGCAATATTTTTCCGTCTCCCTCCCAAGCTCTCTTATAGCAAAACGAACTGAAAAATTTCTCACAAAGTTGAATAAATCGTGACTGTTTGCAGCACTCTTAACATGCCTTTGTTACACAGAATTGCGGTTTTTAATGTACAGGTTGACTTTGGCCAAATTTCGATTAATGTACGTACACGTTATGAACTTTTTTCTGCTTAGTTTAGTT
>Ga0209780_1002195_pt1 | contig 13696 bp, 10 predicted proteins | sample WorMetexBAHAMAS2_FD_187384 | JGI IMG/M metagenome (GOLD analysis project Ga0209780, IMG submission 187384) | Marine gutless worms symbiont microbial communities from Max Planck institute for Marine Microbiology, Germany - Inanidrilus exumae... | ecosystem: Host-associated > Annelida > Digestive... | reverse complement strand
GTATAGTATCTCCGTATCTTTATTATTATTATTATTATTATTAGGCCGAATCGCGTGTATTGCAAAGACGCTGCCTATTACTATAGACGTCGCACGTCTGTGTGTCCGTCTGTGTGTTGGGCACACGGTTGTCTAACCCGTTGAAAAATATTGGGAATCTATGCTGTGGTGTATGCAGCAAAAGGGACCATTCAATTCTCAATAACTGCGGCAGCCGACTGCAATGCTCATTGCTCCCGATTGGTCGATGTCACGTTACATTGTTCGCCGTGAAAAATCCGGCGCCCTGCCTGTGATGCGGCCTTTTGTCAAAATTCCACGACCATTTATTTATTCTATGAAGGGTTAACCGTGCACATGATGGCAATATCTACTGCATTTCATGGCTCGTACTCGTTGGTGGCGAGGCGTTAATCTCGTGACGACTGTATTGTCACCCAGGCTTCAGCCACCGTCCACGCTCCACCACCGTTCGTTATCGCCCCAAGTCCCGATATAGCCGCGTTGCGGGCCATTTATCAGCGGATAAGCCGAGCGGGTGGCCAGGTTTGCACGATGCCCGTGTCTGTTTCTGTCACTGTCACGTGCCTGCCTGCCTGGTCCAACGATTTACTGCCGCAGCATCATGTTTGTTTTTATCCGTCGACGTTCATTCGGTGCACTACACTTTGCTCTTCCGAGTCCGCTGCTCTCATTACTTGCGAACTTGCCAACTGCGAATTTTATGCAGGCCGAATAGTCTTTCTTATCTATATTAATATTAATACTCCGACGAATTTCTGCACTGAAGGGGTCCCCGGATGAGTCAGGTCAGGTAACGGTAGTCAGAGTCATCTTCTGGCTGTTTTCAGCCGATGATGCACCAACAACTTCATCCTCAACTGTCGTATCTGCGTTGCGATTTCATCGATGCTCTTTCCATGCAGTCCTACGGCTTGCCAAATCCGTACTGTTCGGACGTCATCTATCGCGCGATAATACGACGCAATACAGAAATGCATAATGCACGCTTAGAAACCGACGGACAGCCAGCGCATTACCGCACGCACGACATTATACTGGCCTTATATACGACTCCGTTTCGCCTGTAAACATTCTAGCCAACATATGCCATATTTTCCGAATTCCGAGATATAGAATTTTAAAAGGTTTCAAATAGCTTAAGTGATCTTTATGGTCACTCAAAATCATAAAGTCAGTTGGCGACTATAATTTCCTATGAGTCTTCTAGTTTAGCTGTCCCTATCTTGAACTGCTTCTAAGATATTATCATGCTAATTTTTGAAAATAAAGGGATCACGTGACCTGTAGAAAACTAGGGCCATAGACTGCTAGGTGGACATCGGGCCTTGGCATATACCGCGCCGTACATACAATAATAATAATAACAATTATAAAGTGTATAGTTGTAGAGCGCAAATAAAAAGTCACCAGTTGTGATGCACATCCTGTGCGTTGCATGTGTTTCATGCGGTAAAAAGCGGTTAGATAGAAAGATCCTATCCGCGTCTATCGCTTCTTTGGTCGTTTCTCGTCTCTGTCATACCGCCATTCTTTTGTGAGTTGGACACATACCACGTACAGAATATGACACATGCACTACCTGATCCTAAGGAGAATTTTGTTTTGTAATAGGTCGAATTTACGTGATGGGTGACTACTGACTTATTGACTGTTCAAGTGCCATTCTCTTTCTGATTTCTATTTTTAGTAGAGTTTACTTTTGAAGCACGCAAAACTTTAATGCTTCTATTCAGAAAGATGATAGATAAAGGAAGTGTTAAATTTTAAATTTTAAAAATTATCCAATCACTTTGTGTCTCACGTTGATTTTACGGAAATATTCGACGATAGGAGCATAAGTTGCTTGGCTCGTATAGGTGATATAATATGGCAAATGCGACCTACTGACCGTCGGATTCAGATTGCAAACATGACAGTGAGTCTCTGGTCTTAATAGGACGAAACGTTTCAGTGCAAAGTTTATTGACTTGTATGCATCTCGAATTTTCAGCATCCTGTTTCTGATGTCATCTGACTTCGATCAATTAAAACGCATGGTTCTGTTCATTTTATCGTCCGCGCAACACATGATTATTATGAGCGCGTCACGAGTTATATTGACGTAAAGTGACACACGGCCACGTGCATAAAAATCACGCATGCCGCCAGAAAGAAGTCATAATGTCCAGTCCACGTGGCATAAGCGGAAGTGTTAGTTAGTCGCCCGGTATGTACTGGCGGATGTGGATCGTCGCAAAGGTGAATTGGACGCTTGTTGGCGCACCTGCTGTGGCTTGCGATCGGATAAATCAGCTTCGACTCAAACGTCGTACTCGGGCGCTGATATTATGTTGGCCACGTCGTTGATGACGCGGATGTCGTAGCTTCAGCGACTGACACTGCAGCGTAAAGACGATTGCGGCCGTAACTGTCATAAAAAACGATACGCGGCCTGTTGATGCCATATAGAAGTTAATATAACGGGCATGGACGCGTGGTAACAGCACTGTAAAAATTAGGACACCTCAGGTGTTATGGCATGAACACCTATAGTGTTACATGGCTACTTGAACACCATAACCGTTAATGTTCATAACGTTTGAAGTGTCCTAACATCAGTAACACTTAGAACTAAACGGCTGAAGTGTTTCAATAACGTTGAAGCGTTAAAATGTCAACGGTTGACCCATCCACCCTGAACGTCCACCGTGCAAGCTATTAAATTGTAGCAATGCCTGCAGATGCAGGCGACAGTTCGCGGTGTTGTTAATGATAACTTTTAAGTGATAAGTCATCGATTTAAGAAGTAATCAGGTATGTGTATTAACCGTCGTCAACATCTGACATTTTTGTAGTTTTACTCGGCAGCTATTATGTCCGGTTCACATTTCGCATGAGAAAAAGTTAAGAGTTTATGCTGTTGCGTGAGCTGCACTACTGTCGATTGTTGTAATGATCAATATTTACTTCGCCGGCGGGAGCGGTGGCGAAGTACTGCGATGAGCACGTCTGTGTGTCTGTGTGTCTCTCTGTCCGCAAGGATACCTCCCGAACCACACGCGATCTTCACCAATTTTTTGTGCATGTGGCCTATGGCCGTGGCTCGAGGTCCTCCTACGGCGGTGTGACATCCCAAGGGGAAGGGGTAATTTTAAGAATTTTCTTCCCGATTGACGATGCATTGTATGGGTTGTATAGCATTATCAATTTTGCTACGAACGACCGATTTGGTTAAAATTTACTTATTTACCTAAAGTCGGACAGAATTCAGTTTCCGAATATTAAAGGGCATAATTTTGACTAACTAATTCGAAACTACTCGTAAACTGAACTATAAGAGGGACAGAGAAATTTGACGATTAATGGGAATAATTACCGACACGAACGTCGCTGTTGCTACTGTTACTATGGCAACGGTGCGATTGCACACCGCGGGCGAAGTCTGATATCTACGATTGCCTTTGTTAACTAGATCGCCACTAATAACATGATCCGTATAGCAACTTCGACTTGATGGTGTGTGTGTATTTTATAGAGTATGTATCTGTGTATGTTATCTCATTGTGTAGAAAGGTAAGTGAGACGCAAGCCGGAAGGGTCAATCTATAGCAAACCGCTTGCCGCAAGCGGTCTGCTATATATTGATCCTTCTTGATCAGCGACTTTCGATCTCATTGAATCTTACGCACGCAGGCTAATGTATTGTGTCTTTTGTAGCACCACCGTATCAGCGTTGATTTTCATATGAATTCAATCGACGCTAATGCAATGTTCTTGACCTATTAATACAACCTTGATCAGTTTCGATGAAACTAACATCATGTAAGCTAAACTACTCAAACGGACGAATAGGAAATCAAAAAAGTGCTGGCAGTAAGCTTTATTATTATTATTATTATTATTATTTATTACGCTAGATGGCAGCACATAATAATAAAATACATACAATACACACAGTTACGTAAAAGCTAAACATGCATGATACATGCAAATACAAATTATACTAAGCAGCAATGAAAGGAAAGTACAACGTAGGCCTACAAGCACCAGTAGCTCATTTACAAATCACACTAGCTTCAGCTTCGGCCAAACAAACATCCAAACTTCTGCCAAAACATATTTGTTAACATAAAATTGCTACAGTGTTAAGCTTATACGTTGCGGCGATTCTGTCCACCCGTTTGTCTGTCGCACTGGTGCAGTTCGTCAAAACAGTTTTAAAACAGGAGCGAGCTGATGCCACGTTGTGTTAAAGTTCGGTCAAACAAAATAATAACATGAAGCATCTGCGGTCTCTGTGCGCCGCTGAGTTTCTCGCGTTCCGTAATAAGAGCCGTCAACATTGATCTTTATAATGTTTGTGTGTGTGAACTGTGTGTTTTAGGATACGTCACACCGTGGAGACGTCACAGGCCCTTACTCAGGAAATGATGACGTCACAGATACTGGACTCGCGGTCGTCGGAGGAGTCGGTTCTTCGTCGCCGGTCAGCGACCTCCAGCCGTCTTGACGACTTGCCAGAGCCAGTGTCCAGCGTGTTGGCCGCCTATCGCCAACAGACTTCCTGCACGCCGTACTGGCCGGCCACTTCTCCCTCCGGTGACGTTATCTTGACGTCATACGGAGTCGGCGGAGCGGGTTACGTGGTTCATTCCGGTCCGTCGGGACTGATGTCGCCGTGGGCGGCCTCCTCTCCGTCGATGGTGAGCATTGACCGGCTCTCTGAGCTTGGCGGCGGCGGCGGCTACGGCTCGCACATGATCGGCGGCGTACAAGCGCTGTCGGCGTATGCTGGCGGCGTCGACCTTAAGCCGTGGACAGCCAACAACTACGTGCCTTCGCCTCCCAGCGCCGTCTCGCCGCCTTTCCACGCCCTACCTCCACTCACAGGTAAACTATGCTTGAGTACCTATTAGGCCTAATTCACGTTTCTTTGCACGCACTGTTTCTTTTGTCATGCACATATCCGCATTACGTTACATACCCGAGAGAGCTCGGGTTTGGAACGTCATTCCGCCTGACGTCATCATGTCGTCATCGCCGTCCGTCTTCAAGCGCCCGATGACGAAGCCCGACCGCGTGACACTATTATTATTATTATTATTAAGATCGTACAATAGTATACAATAAAAGAAATATAAAAATATAAAAGATAAATGTATGCCAATATATCTGGTTCGGTGTATTTAGCGCACATGCTTTGAGATCAAAAATTCTCAGACAGGCAAGAGGGTGAACTCTTATTATAAACTTTGACAGTTGGTTGTATTAAAAGAGTGTTATCAAACATGAACCTCTGTTAAAATCGAAGACGGCATTGTGTACCGTGGATAGAACTCACCTATATATAGACCGAGCCGCGGCCTGGCGGTAGCATAATGAACATAGACCGTTATGAACTGAGGCATTCCATCCCACCCGGCATGGCTGGGTGCTAGTTTAGGGGAGATCTACCGAATAAGTATAGTCTGGATTATAGCCACTCAGTGTCGTCTAACAAAAAATAACCGTACAGCTCCTCACTATACAATACGTCAATTCCACTTACACCCTTGCACAGGTTCGCATTAACCCACGCCATAGATCACTGTCTAATTGCAAAACCTTATCAGTAATTAAGGCGGTCGAGCAACATCTACAAATACAGTAATCCCTGAACCTTGGAGACAAATGCAGCAGACTAGCTGCCTCAGCACCGAAGCGCCTATAAGCCGTTAAGGCCAAAGAAAGACATAGAAAGAAGCTTTACTCGATCTCGACCCCGCTCTTCAGTTTTTGACGTATGACGCAACCCGACTTCACCCATTTCTGACATGACCCAGTTACCTTAACCTTATTGGGTTTACCGGGACTGTTATCAGTCGTACTGTTATATAGTTCTTTGTGAGTTCAAACGGATGGCTGTGCAGCTGCTACTGCGGACATGGAATCACGGTACGCGGCCAAGTTGAGTGCAGCGGACACGGGTCCGGAGTGCGTCCAGTGTGGGACGGTGTGGACTCCGTACTGGAAACACGACGCCGGCGGTCACTACCTGTGCAGCGCGTGCGCTGGCTTCTATCAACACAAGGCGCATGACGACTTCGGCGGCCGACTGCTGCAAACACTCTCGGCGCCAGTCACCGCCGGCAAACAACTGCTCAACTTACCCACCGTCAGTCGTACACGATATTTGCACTTTAACTACGTACGTGTCCCTCACAGCCTTTTAGACATGGCTTATAGTGGGTGAAGGAATTTAGTCACAAAGTTTCGTAAACTCAAACCAGTGGTATTGCTGCCTCCTCTGATGTAAATTGGTTTGCCGTGGTCATGGTGGTCAACGCAGCTCTAAACGATTTGCAAATGAAATGAAATGCAGTCTGTCCAACGCTTACACTCGTCAACACAACAGTGACCAGAGGCGTGACAACCTGGCTGAATGGCACGGGGTTCACACAGTTTTACCTGCCACCCACACGTTTATCCACGAATGGAATTAGCCATCCTGCATTCATTTCGTAAGCATTCACCAGACGGCGTCGCCCGAGCAAGGTGGCGCACATCTGGATCAGCCAACTACTCATCTATCGACCTCTAAAGGATGAAAGGCTGAGTTGGCCTAGTTGGCTGACCTTGTAGCGGATGGTTTACCCACATTAGTGGTCACCTATCAGCTACAGATCGAGCGCATGACAGGGAAAGTTTGCCGATCACAGACCGACGTTCTACCACTGTGCCACGCAACCAACCTTTGTTGAATTTCATCATCGTCGTCGTCATCGTCGCCGTTGTTAAAAATTTGTGTAATGAGCCTTACGTGATGTCGTAGTAGATGCATTTTAGCGGACGTTATACGTGAAAACATACTCAATGGCCTATACCCGCCGTCAGATTTGAACACGATATTTCGTATTTTAGCTGCGTACGTCCTTCACAGTCAATAGCCCAACGAAAGGCTTTTTTGACATGGTTTAAAGTGGTGAAGGAAATTAGTCACAAAGTTTCATCAGATCATTGCTGCTTCTGATGTATAAGCCTAAACTTGTTTGCCGTGTACACAAAAAAATCGGTTAATTTAAAGTAATGGTTCTCAATAATTTTTTGCCTCATGGGCGCTTTTCGTCGTATGCCAGCCATTGTGTTATACAGTGTTGTGGTGTCGCAGACGAACCAGCCGGTCAAGGTATAACCTTGAGCTGAACTTGGAGGCGAGCGCGGCGAGCCCCGGCTCGTGCATGCAAGCGAGCGAGTATACAGCTATGCAGTTTAATCCTGTCGTTCATAAAGAAGTTTGTGTCTTTATATATTCATGTATTCAGTAGCTGTATTGTTGACATGTGTCACGCGTGCAGCATGGATCGAGTACAAAGCGTACGGGACTGTTCTGTGCCAACTGTCAAACGACGACCACGACTTTGTGGCGACGAGACGTGAACGGAGAGCCAATCTGCAACGCCTGCGGACTCTACTTCAAACTACACCGGGTACGCATGGCAGTCCACCACGTAGTCTCGTTCACTTTCTCCATGTTCCACAACAGAGTTGGATCACTTTTCCACAGCTACAGAACACGACCCGTGTACGTTGCGTGATCCTTCGTGACGTGACCGTAGCATAGGCTACCTTTAACGCGTGCAGCGTTTTAGTAGAACAGTGAAAAGTGCTTAAAATTCGACGCTGCATACAGCACGATACAAATTTTCTCACAACTCTCTTACTCCCCAGGTGTTCTCCTTCAAAAAACTTACACATATAGAATAACTATAGACGTCGCTTGGTGGACTAGCGATCTACGGGTGATGTATTTCTGTTCACCAATAATCTACCGGCCAAGGATGTGACGCTCTGAAGCTGGAAAGATAACTGCAGGTCTGGCAATAATTAATGGCAGCCTATACTGCAGGGTTTACGACTAACGTCACTTATGGGCTTGTAATGAGTTGCATTGCCCTGCATGATTTCTGGGGACATAAAGATGTCCACATGCTACTGGCTATGAATGGCTAGAACAATCGCAGCAGTAGCACATCCGTGTATGCCGATTCGACCAAAGTTAGCTGGCTAAAATTGCCAAATAGGCCTACCGGCGCTCAGATCAGCCTCACCAATCGCTGGCATTGTTGCAGAGGCCAGAGGGTGTCGTTTTGTCTTTCGTCGACTGCCAGCATTCGATCGTATTTTGGTTGTAATAAAGTTTTGGTCAAATTATTACTTTAGGATAGCTCATCGTTGGCAGGCTACCACGGGCTGTTTGCTTAGTGAACTGGAGCCACTACTGTCTTGAAGCACTACATGAGTACCTTTTTAAAGGATAAATACAAGATAGCGGCTGAAAAATCACGTTTTGCTTTGTGCTTGTTGACGTGATTGACGCGTGTTTGTTAACAGGTACCGCGGCCGTTATCACTACGCAAGGAGGGTGTTCAGACGCGCAAACGTAAACCGAAGACCACAGCCAACTCGAAACTACAGAAGTCCGCATCGACAGTTACTGAAAGTAGGCCCCTATATAACTTTCAATCTTATAAGCTCGCATGCCCGTTGATTAGTACAGTTTATTGACGCATTTCCGGTATGGTATGGTCTTATGGTCTTGATCTTTGTCGTCTTAATTTCAGAATAGCATCGAGATTTAGCTATAACTTGCTACGGGAACATGTATACTATATTTGAACTTTTCTGTGTTTTTCTTTTAATGCCTCCGCCACCCGACCGTCGACGACGGAGGCATTATGTTTTTTGAACTGTCCAGTTCGTCCGGTCAGATACTGTTACGACGATGTCTCACGAACGGCTTGAACAATTTTGATAAAACTGACCGAGAATATTCATTAGCCCCTACTGATGACGACTGATTAGATTCTGGAGTTCAAAGGTCAAAAGGTCAAGGTCACAGCATGCCCAAGTATGTGGTGACGATGGTATCCACGTCGACGCTTGAGCATTGAAGTTCATTTTCCAGATTTACAAGCCACGAGGAGACAGAGGAATACTGTCGTGAACCTGGGTACAATGTCCAGAGATTAATGTGGCCTGCATGCTACGGGGAGTTGGGGACGGCAGCATAAAACATACAGGGTGTACGTTATTGTTAATTGTTGGTATGTACAGATAGCAAGTTGTCAATCAACACTGTTATGACGTCGGTCTCTCCCTATCCACCGACTAAACCGACCTACTTGAATGCACCGTGGACTGGCGACGCCACTCTTTACGCCGGCGATCAGTGGCCCGACGACGGCCGTGGCTCCGCCCTCGCCGCCAGCTTTAACCACGCCTACTCCGGATCAATCTTCCATCCTGCAGTGCGCGCTCCGTATCCTGCCGGACAGCCGTTCATCGACACCGGAAGCGGATTTGCAGGAAGCAGTCCCAGCGGAAGAAGTATGAAACTGAAGTCCGAACATCTATCAGTCGTTGGAGTCTGTTGACTTGGTCGGCGTCAACGATCAACGACAACGAACGACATGTATTCGATAATGTAATAATGTAACATTATAATGTGATAAAATAGGACGTTTTAAGATGCTGTAGTCTACATAGAAAGGTTGTAATCAGTACGTATTTTATAATGGATGATATGCTAGAAGTAGTAGTATTGTATACCACAGGTTCTATTGCTCGTTTCGAAGTCAGCATAATCTATGCAAACAGATGTAGACAATATATACAGGGTGTCCCAGTAAAAGACACCAGACAGTTTTTCGAGAGTATCTTCACAACAGCTAGAATTTTTAAATCAAATTTTTACAGCACTGTTAAGTCATCATATGTGTATATTCTGGCCAGTTTTCTTTAGGTTATGCGGTAGTTATGACAGTTTCTGTACTCGCAGCTTTAGTTGTTTCACATTTTCACGTACAGAAACCAATATTAGACAAAAAATATAGGTAATATTGAAAAATTAAAAATTAGCAGCAAGAAACGTGATGTTGTAAAGTACTGTTCACTCAGCGCGTTAGAGGTTCTTGACGATAACCGCGCTGTATAAATTTATTTACTTACTTACTGACTTGTTGAATTGAAGACACGATGCACCGATCGATGTGAAATATGGCGTCGAAGAGTATAGATTTAATCTTGCATGCCGAATTTCCACATGATCGGTTTAAGGGGTGTGGACCGATATGGGACCACATAAAATTCAAAATTCGGTTAAATTTCTGATTTTTGCCAGCATGGGCAACATAGTACCGAACAATTTGAAATTTGATGGAATGTCCGATTATATCGGTTTAAGTGTGGCTACAGGGTATATCCGCTCAGCAGCTGTTAATTTTGGCAAGTTTGGAAATACAATCGCTCGTTACCGGCGTATCGCTTGCACGATGAACTTCATTGGCTCGACTTCCCGACCGGGTATTTTTAAGCTCGCAGTGACAGTTCACCAGTGTCTGAACGGCCGCGCACCACCATACCTGTCGGACTACTGCATTATGGTATCTGGTGCTGACACTCGGCAGCATCGGCGTTCCGCCAGCCGTCACGTACTTGCAGTACCGCGTTTCCGGATAAACACTTACAGCCGTCTAGCTTTTTCAGTTGCCCGCCACACACGTGGTCTGGAACTCCCTTCTGGAATTTATTCCGGACCCAACGACCAGTGCAGACAGTTTCAGGCGTTTACTTAAAACGTATTTGTTTACTCGATACTAATGCATCCAGCGCATTAGGGGTTTTTGGCGATAATATTGCGCTATAAAAACCTTTTACCTACTTACTTAATTTTGGTGTCTTTTGCCAGTCGACAAAATATGCGACTTCTCAAAGGCATTGCAGTATAGGCCAACTGGCAGGATATTCAGCTGCCTGCCGACATCCTAATCGTGGCTATTTTATACTAAAGCCGAATATCGATTTATAGCGCATTGTTCGTCATGCGGCGGTATTTATCTTAACGTATTAATTAAATGCACTCCGACTTAAAAAACAAGCCACTATACACTTGCCCATAACATTGTCAAGAGCTGACCGATTTTCAATTTTTCAGAGACTGATTCAATAGTCAATTCGAAATATTATCACTATATATCCCACCACAACGTAGCAACGTGTTTAAGGTTTGGTGGGATATTTAATAACGACTTTATTGCAAATTTACATAGTGAGTCTGCCATTGAAAGAATTTTTAAGATCATGAAGATTATCAGCATTTGATGTTGTAGGCAAGAGTATAGAAGCTTGTTTTTTGACTCATCACGGTGCATCCTGTCGGTTTTGCAGTGACGCGGCGTTGCTTACGATTTCTTCTTATAACTTGTTGCCGTTTTTACAGTGTCTGCATGCATGGCACAAAAATACATTATTATTACCGCGCGACGCTACGTTAGCGCGGTATATGCTGTCATCAGTGTCCGTCCGTCTGTCTGTCTGTCAAAAGTCGGAGCTCTACAAAGGTGGTTAAACCTAGGATCACGTAAACAACGCCGTACGATAGCCCAGGGACTCTATCTTTCTAACGGGATCACTCCCAACTGGGGCGCCAAATAGAGGCGGAGTAGGTTCAAATAGGTGATTTCGGCCAATATCTCGTTATATCTCAGAAACGGTGCAAGTGACATAGTTACTATGGAACACTAATAGGAACTCGTACGCGCTCTATCGAATGGCGCTATTTTCAGTGACCTTGGGTGACCACTAACTACTCCAAACCACCACATTTTCCACATTTTGAATCCCTTTTCATATATTCGTAGTGGTCGGAAATAGAGACTTTACATTTGGTATAGGCAGGTTGATAGTAGCAAGTCCTAGACCGACGATGACAAATCATCCCTGAAAGGGGCGTGGTCAGGTAACATGAACCACCATTTAAATTTTGGTGGGCACCAACCATATCTCTGGAACGGCTAAAGCTAGAGTGATCAAATTTTGTACACCAGTAGGCTATCTCAGGTCCAAGCATACGGAGGACGAATCACCCTTAAAAGGGGCGTGGTCAGGGTCAAGTGACCCATTTTTTAATTTCGACACCGGAACGACTAAGGCGACAGTCGCCAAATTTACTATTGCAGGTAAAATATATCAAGTGCTTGGCTTTCGATGACAGACTACTCCCTAATGGACGTGGTCAGAGTCACGTGACCCGTTTATAAATTTTGCCAAAAATCATATCTTTGGAATCGATGAAGCTACGCACTTCAGATTTCGTGTTCGGATCGATACATAGGAGTAGGCCTACCAGTGCATGCATGATGTATTACGCCCGAAAGGGATGCGTGACCTCCTTAAATTTTGGGAAATAAGTGATAATATCTCGTTAACGGTGCAAGATAGAGACATAGTTGCTATCGAATGGCACAGTTGCCAATACCCTTGAATGACCTTGAAGGTTACTTGCTGTTTGAAACCTTTCTAACTTCCGTACCTCGTGAGGGGTAGCATGAATTTACTAACATAGCGCGTCGAGCGGTCCCTCTGCAGTATCAGAGTTTGTTATTATTGTAACAGGGAACACAGCCTGCTCGCTCATATATTTTTGTCTGCCTGTCAGTCCTCCGACTGAGGCGACAGTCGCCAGGCGGTGTTCCCTGTTACATTATATAGAATTAACGAAGTTGACATGGGTATTTTGTGTAGAATAATTACCATCACAGTCACGTGTTGTTTATTGAGTGCAGAGTATATTAATTGAGCAATGCACATATTTTACCAGAGGAGAAGCTAGCTGAGCTATTGCAGAGGGACCTATTGAAAATGATAGCGTTTATAACATGTAGTATGGTGCCAAATTTGGCGAAATTTGGGAGTCTTAGCCCTTCTTTTGTTAGGGGCATTTTCAGGAAATTTTGCATACCAACGCGTCCTTTGAGGCTAAAGCCATGTCATGTGGACAAGTTCCAGAATATCGGTTAACGTACGTCAGAGAAAGTGAACTGGGAAATAAAAATAAAAAGCATGTGCAGATTAAAATGGTACACTACTCTTTATTTTATTTATTCATTTAAAATAAGTAGCAAAGGGCCAACAGGCCACTAACATGCTACTAAAAACATGAATAATACAAAACAGTACAAAAACACCTAAAGCTAGGGCGGGCAACCAAAACAAAGGTAATATTGGAGATTTTCAAATAGGTAGACCTATAGGCTACCCATGCAAGGTAGGCCTAATATATTGGGGGACGCGTGCCTCCAATTCCCCCGGTCAATGCTCATATCCACGACATTCGCACGTTCATAAATGCGACAGAAACTGTCGAAATGAGCGTACACAAATCCCACACTCAACTTAAAGTAATGTTTTAATGCATCACTGTCATCGGCACGACCCGTGACGGGCCGCTACTGTCAGCTTATTATTCTAAGCAGATAAAGTACGTGAGTTTGTGTGTGCGCGTGTGTGTGCGCGTGGTTGCTGAAACTGGGCGCATTAATTCCATCTAGAGTGTAATTAATGCGATTGAGATGATAGGTGCAGGTGACGTCACTGACGAATGGTGCCAGCGGACTAAGGATTCCTAGTCATCAGTGTCAGTTGCCAGAAATGACCACGCCCACACCTACGCCCCAGTTCCACTCTGCAGATGCTAGCTAGCTACCTGTACATCGGGAGCAGCATACCTGGAACTCACCGCCGTTAAGTCGACTTAGTCGACTTGGCCGCTCCAAGTCAAGTCAAGTCGTTTCAGTTCCAAGTCGCCGCCGAAATTTTCCACTTAAGTCGCCGCCGAATTTTAGGATAAAAGTCACGACTTACGGTCAAAATAAAG
>Ga0209780_1002194_pt1 | contig 13697 bp, 11 predicted proteins | sample WorMetexBAHAMAS2_FD_187384 | JGI IMG/M metagenome (GOLD analysis project Ga0209780, IMG submission 187384) | Marine gutless worms symbiont microbial communities from Max Planck institute for Marine Microbiology, Germany - Inanidrilus exumae... | ecosystem: Host-associated > Annelida > Digestive... | reverse complement strand
ACGCTCGATTTCACCGATTTCCTGTCGGCCAAGTTTCACGAAATTAGAACACAACACGTCGATTGGCGTCGCGATGAAAAGTTTCGAAACGGAATTTTGACAATTTTACCGTAATGGGTCGTTTTTCCAAAAAACGCCAAAAATTTCTCATATATTTTAGCGTCTTGCAACTTCAGGCCGCCATAACTCCGCAATGATTACAGATTACCGGAAATTCGCTACCAAAATAACCATCTACGAGATATCTAGTTTCCATTTCAACCGTTGGAATCAATTCAAAGTCATTTCCCTGGCCTGTGCACTGAATAACAGAAGCATCTCCAATTTTTCTGTGACGTCCGACGTGGGTTGACAACACGACAGATAACGCTGACATCACTCAGTCGCAGGCAGCCAATAACCACTGACTATTGAGTCACGTGACACTAGGCCTCGTTAAATGCAGGAAGCCAAACAACTTGTGCACAGATAGCCGAGCGCTTCGAGTCAAATACTGTATAGTGGGCATTCCACACAATACAGCCATCTAGTTTCATTATGAACTAGGCCCGAGCCGATGATGCATTTACCGTTACTTGTAGCTGCGTACTTATCACCAGAAGTGTACTCAATTTTTGTTTGTTATAAGTGAACACGATTTCAACGTAGATCACCCGCTGCGATTTTTCACATGTATGTTGTACTATTCCTATCATTGTCTGAACAAATGGAACATAACGTGATATATGAAACAACTGGTCAGCTGATTTGCTTTGATGCACACAACAACCATGCAATTGTACCTATAACAGAATACGCATTTCAAACGAAAGTATGTCTGAAGTTATACACACATATTCAACATATCGCTGTTAGTAAGGCCATTCTTGTTGCGGCATTGTGTAGTAAAATACTGATTGCATTCTAGAATTTAACTTCTTGATGCAAACAGGGGCCCAATTTTCAGAAAAAAGTCTTGAGATTGTCTCAAGGTTATCGTAAGATCATCTTATGATCGTCGTAAGTGTGGTCATTGTCCTGAGCTTATCTTACGATTATCTTGAGACTTTTTGAAAATTGGGTGCCAGGTTGATAGGATAATTGAGAGTCAGTGGTGATGGAGAGACTGTTAAGAGAGAGGTAGAGTGAACAGTGCTTTGCCGAACAGCAACACGGCACGTGAAGTAGGGCAGCATCCTCGTATATACCTGTGTATCCAGACGGACAGTCAAGACAAGCAACTTGGCCGTCGAGAAGCTGGACACAGTTGCTGCCGACTGGACACGGGCACGGCTGACAGTCGTCCGCTGTACCGTAGGTCGGCGACCCGTAGTATCCCGACATGCACCGCTCGCAGTTGTCGCCGGCAGTGTTGTGTTGACAGTAGCAACGTCCTGTGCGCAGTACCAGCATCCGATCAACGAAAATCCTCTCAAACACGGTTTTATTCCTTGAAATGAACAATCAGTCAAAATTTCATTTTACACCAATATTTTTCTACCTCGAGAAGTTCCCTAGTTTAAATCGTAAGAGTATTGCTACCGAGTGACGCCCGTTATAACGAGTTGAGCTTACAACTGCTCATAATATTTTTTCGTCTAAACTGATAAAAGAAAAGCAAACGGCAGATATACGCTACTGACCCACCCGTCCACGATCGCACTGCGTACTCTGCTCCTGCTCAGTTTGGCTCAGGGCTACTGCGAGTCTGTGATCTGCTGCTGCACCACGGATGCCCGCAGCAATCGCCAATCGCAGTGTGACCGAAAGTGTGACCGACCGACACCTAACCGAAATTAGTAGTATAAAATGCTGTACACGGCCAATACATGCAGTATTTTATCAATCGCAAATAAGCGGTAAATTGTCAAACACTGTATAAATAAATAAAACAAGTACGTCCGTCTTCGGGGGCGGCCGTATATCAACACATGCCGATACCACGCGCCAAGCGAATTTGATAGGCACACCGTGGAGTCACTAATGGGAACATTCATCGTCCTTCACGCGCTGGCCCATTTGTCCGATTTGGGGCATCTGGGGGAGCAAAGTTCACAAAAATTAGAGATTACCTCCCCGGGACGCTGATGAACCGCCGTGCAAAATTTGACGCCACTAGCTTTATCGTCGGCGGAGAAATCAGTAACCGTACAAACAAACAAACAAACAAACAAAATTACAAACATGAAACGATATATCTACACCTTGCCTGTCGGCATGCGTGGATAATAAATGTCTCACTCGCAAGCTGCCGTCATCAGACACAATATTAAGCCTAAAACCGCCAGTCCTGTGTATCTTGGCTGCATAAAAAGCAAAGGTTAAATTCAATATTTGGGAACACGTTCCCCTACCCCCTGAGTTGACGCCTATTTCGTCGCCCGCACTCGCTAATGTTGTGTCCAAATAATTCCTTAAATTGGATGACATTTGATATAGCGTAGCCTGCTGGTAACGCGAGACCGTTGAGCTGTTGGTCGGAGACTAATGACTCACCTGTGTCGACGTCACAAGTGTCCGAGTGGCCGTGACAGCGACATGGTACACAGCGCGCGTGTGGTCCAGCGAGTGCTGGATGGCGATGATGACCGACGTCACAGGCGTCACAGAACTGCCCGCTGTAGCCGTCCGGGCACCTGCACTGCTCCACGTTCAACGCCGGCGTACGATCGTCCGACCCGCCGACGTCGCGGCGTACGGCCGTCGACAGCGTCACGTCGTCGACGAAAGTGAAACCTGAACACGAAACTGCACCGGTATGACCAACGCAGCGTGTGACGACCTCTCTCCCCGATCGCTTGTCCCCATGCACTATCTCTGCACAGATTGGTTGATTGAGTTAAGGTTCTACGTCTCACACGACACAAAATAACTCATTCTGGAGACGTTCTTTACAGCCAATCTCTTGGCTTAGTACTGAATAACTAAATCTAACACAGCCAAGCAAACATGCATCCGTATATACTATAGCACAAAATAAACGCAAAAAAAATAAAACCAGGTTTGATCGCCTCCTCTTACGACCTCCGACTTGGAATCGGAACGGGCCTATTCTAACAGAAGTAAACAAGTAAGGAAGTAAGACAGTTAAGCAAGTAAGTAAACGATTTATATATAGTGCAAGAAAAAACAAATGGATCGGTGCGCATTAAAGCTCCGGCGCCCGTACGGGGCAATATCTCTACAAAGACTGTAATAGTTACAGCCCAATTTCCACTTGCTCGATTTGCTGGTTGATTTCTTGCGGATTTGCTGTGAGTTTGTTCGACAGCTTGTCGTGCAACAAATGCAAAACGAATGGAACAAGTTGAGTATGGACTTAAATCTTTCCAAATAACGTTCATTCGACATTTATTGAAATGCTATCATCACTGGTAAAAGTCGTACAAGACCATCAGGAGGCCACGTGAAACTTAACTGGTGGCGCATGGTCAGTGTGACGCCAAATAAAACAAGAACAAACGAGCAAATGAAGTACAACAGGGAATGACTTTCGTGAAAAAATACTGTAGAGCCGTCACTCGAGGTCGCATCGACCATTTTAGCAACATTTTCCTTCCCTGACCGTGAATTCTGATCTGAGACACTGACCTTTGAACTTGTCCAAGACAAATAGAATTGAACTAGAATTCAGTTAAACCAGCCAGTTAAATAGGTAATTCAGTCTTTAAAAAAAACACACACACACACACATGATCGCTCTAGCTGGTCCACTAAAGCGGTCGGTAAAGATGAGGCACGCTCTTATGTTACCTGTGTTTTCATGCAAATCGATTACATTCCAGGCGCAACTCCAAAACTTGGCTCAACAAAGCATCGCTCGCTCGTCATCGGAGGACTCGTACTAGTGATGGGAAAATCGATTCACATTGCCGAATAGAATGAATAATAATTTTCGATTCGCCACAAACCCACAAACGGTGCTTAGTTACAGAATAGCAATAATCGGGGAATATAGATTCGAAACACAGTGCACTAGCCATCACAATTCGGTTTCTTATTCTGTTTTAATTTTTTCCAGATCTCTTTTCATGCACATTTTTCCGGTTCCACTCAAACACGGCACAAAAATTACAAATTACAATCAAGCCCACTACAATTATACAGAAATGCTGCAGCCATTGAAATAATACGGTTTCACCAAAGAAATGAGCTCAATTACAGTTCAGTTAACAAACACTGCGAGTTGGCGGTAGTGAATCGAATCGAATCGAATTGTTTTATTCTCTGTGAATTGCCCATCACTAACTCGTACCTTGAGCCGAGAAATGAGCGCGTATCTTGACGGCAGTGAGGTTGGCCAGAAGACGCACGAAGTCGACGGTGCTCAGCGGCGGTGTCCACTGCTGGGAGACGTGTTCGCTGAGACGGTAGCGGTACCGGTGCGTCGTGCGGCCCGGTGTCGGGTTGCCCTGCGCGTAGACGGGCAGACCGACCGTCCGACCGTCTCCCTCCAGCACGACGTCGAGCGACGACGCGCCGACGTCGTCATGGTCGTCGTCCAGATACAGCGAGAACGTCAGCAGCGAGTTGTAGCTCAATCGACGATCGCCGAGAAACTTCTCTATACAGAGTCAAGTGCAAATAATAATAAATGGTGATGGCAGATGTGGATGGTATGGTAGCAGTCGGTTAGCTTAGTCTGACGGTTGGCGGTCACCTGGCAATGAGTCTGTATTCATCAGTTCATGAACCCGCTGAACTATCGCAGTGGATATGCCGTGATAACAGCACCATAAACATTGGCACGGATATTATTATTATTATTATTATCCACTCCGGCTGTATAGCCGGCAGCGTGGGTAGAGCGTTCAGTCGCGTAATGTTTGTTTGTTTGTCCGCTCTCTAAATAAAATGGCTCGAGCTATCAACACCAAATTTGGGCATTGACCCAGAGCTCAAAAAATCAAAGATCAAGGTCACACGGTTACGAAAACCGTCACGGTCGCACGGTTGCTAGTGACGTGTGATGTGATGTGCTCGGACGTGTGCTGCTGCTGCTGCTGCCGGCGTGAGTCTACATGTCGACACGACTGCCTGCTTTCTAGTTATAAGCTCAGCCATCGGCGAGAGACCCGCGCGACGCTCTGAGTCAGTTGAAATGTTATCGTACCGTTGTACGAATAACGCAAACAGATCACATGTCAGCCTGAGGACCATTTTCAACAACTGCCACTTTTTACTTGGCTACCTGCACAGTTTTATACTTGCATCGTTACAATCGGCTTAACTATCACACAGCGAGTATGCATTGTCCGGACATTCTCCCCCAGGACAAAAGCCCCCTCCCCGGAAAGTAGCCACCCGACAATATCCCCCTCGGACAAATCTCCCCTCACCAAAGAAATACAAATTACTCGGTCTGAACAGTCGCCATTTTAGCAAACGCCGAGAAGCAAACACGGAGTTTAAATTCTTGGCAACATGCAGTAATTACGGTACAGATCAAAACCGGACGCCGAGCTTGCGTTTACTGTGAGTTGAGCAGCAATAGTGCTTCTCGACCAAGGGGCGCAGAGTCATCATCACGGAATGTATCGCGTCACAGGGGACGAAGTCTGCCGTCTCCGAATGCATCTTGTTATTATTGTTACAAGCCGTCACGCCGCTCTGCGGCGGGATTGCTTGTACCAGCCCGCCCGTCCGTCCGCCCCCGTAAGCCACGCCCGTGGCTGCAGATTCACAATTCGATTATTACATACAGATTGTTATTAAACACAAGGTAACAGTGACGTACTACTAGTACGCAAAGTGAGTGCTCATCTCCCTTTCCTAGACTTTAAGCCCGTAGATGATCAGACCACTAGAATCGGTAACGCATGGTCAGTGCGAAGCCAGGCCTACGGTAACCTTCCCAGCCGCCGAGCGTCACCGCCCATTGACCCTTACCCAATTATACTGCTTGGTGGCCGGGTACATGTGCGTGTGCGTGTGTGAACAGGGTCGTTACGCGGTTGCTCCTGACTAATCAGCAGTCGAACATGCGACCTTCCAATGCGCCGTACATCTGCGTATCTAGTGTAGTCATGGGTATTTATCCATATCTCGACTCTGCCACGACCTGATTTGTGGGAATTTTGAATTAAAAGTTCAGTACTAAAGTTTAATATTGTCAAATTGGGGAATATTTTTGTTCAAAAATTAACACGATAATTAATAACTCTTAATATTTTGACATTTTATTTTTCAGCTGCTGACTAGGATCATGACTAGGGGAATTGACCTTTGTTACTAGGATAACTGACGCACCTAAGTGCATGACGGATATCATTCCAACTTTATATTTTCTACCTGGAATCTACAGCAACAACTTTCGTGTTGTCATCTTTGCATCTAACAAAAGTTATTAATCCAAACAACGTTATTATCCTTTCTCATAACAAATGTTTTACTGCAGTTTGATAACGATTATCAGCAGTATACATGCAACGTCGTACAAGCGACAGTTAGTGCTTATAGCTGCAAAACATGCCCCATCTAGGCTGTCAGCATAATCTTTCCACTTACGAATTATTTGACAATCCGTTTTAGTAATCGAAAAATCTTACCCGGTGCCAGTAAAAATACGCCATCATCTGCTGCCTGTGCACGTGTATAAATGACTCCCTGAGTATCACTGAATTCGACCGGAATTTCCAGGCCATCATATGACAGAGCTGTCCATTCGTCTGCGCCTAAAAAGCAACGACATCACAAGGCAATTCAATCTGCGGCCAGCAGCTTTGGCAGATGTAGGCCTATCAGATGTCTGTGAATTATGAGTTACTATACAGCCTGTTAGTCAGGTTATGTAACAAAGTGCATCTGAAATGCTTAAAATCACTCAGTAAATAGTAAAAGATAAAAAGCTATTTTAAACGTGCCCAATGCAGTCCTACAGTTTAATTCAAAATCCGGTTTAATGGTAATGCTTTAGTTTTTGTTGAGTGTGTGAAATATATATTGCGCAAACTTTTTGGACTGCTTCATGGCCAATCTAATATATATTCCAAACACTCAACAAAATCAGACTCAGATTACTCGTATCGAAATGGTTTTTACAATGTACAAAATTAATAAACTTTAAAAACTTACAGCATTACCATTAAACCGGATTTTGAAGTAAACTGTAGGACTGAGCAGTTCAAAATAAAGTTATTATAGACTACAGATTCGACGTCGTTTATCAAAATCGTTTCGTAAATCCATTTATTAAAAAGTGAAGTTTTAATGCATAATAACAGCTTTAAGTCTTTTAACTTCTCAGTTTTATACTCCTATTTATCTTGCATGACGTGTCTATAAGTTTAGTGCACTAGCAATTTCTGTGACAGGTGAATTGAAATGACGCTGACGATGACAAAATGAAGTTAAGCATGATTCATTGATTCGTTTACATTTAAATAATTGCGGCGCTTTAGAAATGTTTTACTTACTTAATTACTGACTTATTTACTTACTTACGTAATAATATGACTGCGCGCACCTGTAGTGAAATCTGACTGAATGACGTCGACAACGTAGTCCGTAGACGCCGTGCAACTGGACGAATGTCCGTAGCAGAAACACGGAATACATCCGAGAGGATCGTCGGCCGACAGACCATAATAACCGTCTTTACATCTAGCATGTAGCAGATACAACTCTATCACGTATAGATTACTGTAGTGTAATTATCTCCGAGCTGTAACGTGAGAACAGTTACTAGCCACAAACAACTACTCAGTTCACGCCGAAACATGTTGTTATAGGCACTGCGAATTTACTATGACAGTGCTACTGAAGAGTATAATAGAAGTGTAAAACGTAATTAATTTTAAGTAGTATTCGAGTGAGCGAATACAGACCGATCACAGTTCATTCCGTCCACGTATTCTTTACACTGACAAATGCCAGTATCAGGCAGACACTCGGCGTTGTTGTGCAGGCTACCAGCCTCCAAACAGCTGCACACACTGCGTCGAAAATAGCACACAAATTTAACTGACAGCATCGAAGATTTGCCTGTCAGAAATTTAGTCCAAAGTTCGTAATAAAATATACAGGCCACAATAATACGAATAAGCTTACTTGTAACAGGAATTAGGCCTATGGCTTACATTTCACACCATCTTCCATGCTGATGCAGCCGCTGTGTTGATAACTTTTTCAGTTTTTTACAGTTTTTGTTTAATCGGACGTCTTTCCAGAACAGTTATCCAGTTTGGGACGAGTTTTCCAAAAGAAAACCTCTATGGGAAAGCAGGCTTTTGACAGACGGAATACCCATCCTGTCATCCAATTAATATCGTCAAAACACTGAAGGAAAAACAGTCGGCAATTTAATAAAACAAAGAAGTGTAATCAGCAGAGTCATCATCATCATCATCATCATCATCATCATCATCGACGTCATCATTCATCGTCATCATGGTCGTCGTCGTCGACTTGTCATCGACTCGCAGTGATGAATTCTTGTCTACGATTTCAATGCGACCTCAACAGAATGGAAAAGACAACGGCTAAAAGAAAAGTAACACAGCACACTATGTCTAGAATATTTGCTGTTCTGTCACGTTACAGCATATATCCCGCGTTCTAATTCCACAGACAAAATTCCCCACCAACAAAATCCCGCACGGACACATTCCAAGACGACGCGGCTTCTGTGTGTTTCTACGCTGGCGGCGTCTAGCGGAAAGCGTAATATAACGGTCTGGAGTCCGTCCATCTGTCTGTCTGTCTGTCTGTCCCATCGGTATACTCACTCTGACTCACCAGGGAGCAGCATGTGACGCAACTAGCGTACACTTCGGCCCGACAATAAAGAGGACCAACATACTTGTACGGACAAACTTGTTGGTATATTGTCATTAATAATGAAAACACGCGAGCCGGCGAGCACACAGACTCGGCGTCGTCATTAGCATGTGTAAGTTGGCAGTACGAACCTGCAGCCGTCCGGTCCCAGTTCGAAGTGGTTCGGCTGACAGCGATCACATTTCTCACCCATCACACCCGATTTACATCGACATATACCTCGCGAGTCGCACTGACTGCTTTCCGCACCTGACCGACACACCTGTATTACTAGTTACACTAAGGTACGTCTTATATGTACATACACTAACACCGATTGATTTAGAGCTGCGCAGTGATTCTCAAACCTTTTGCCTGATGCACCAAATTATGTTAGAATGTCATTTTCCCTCTTCAAGATTGTCTGACTCATGCCTTCTACATAAACTGCACGCTGTGCGATAAGACCAATGTTTTATTGCACAGCGTGCCATGTATGTAGATCGTCGTCTCGCTTATGCGCTATACGGGATTTTGCATCGGTACAACATTGACATTTCAGCCCGGCTAGATTAACGATTGGAATTACTTCACTAAATCTGCCAAAAGATCGATATTCAAACAGTCTGAGTACATCAACCTACGGTCCCAATCCCGGAAATCCTGAAATTCCTTTGGGAGAATCCCCCTGGTTGGGAACCCCTGATTTACTGCCTTATCGATCACTGTGTTGGGGCTGCTTGATAACGATAAATAAAACATGCTGTAAAGTTTCCTACACAAGTTACAGTTATCAAAGTACAGATTGCTCTAATTAGTATTCAAATTACAGCTGTCCATTTTCTGGTCTGCCACCCCGAAAATTTTAAGCAACTATGGCACCCATTATTCACACAACGCTCTTGGTACGCCACTTCTATCAGAATAATCTAACCAGTACTTGCTGTAAATACTTTGACTGGCCGTAGTTTACAGCACAACTAAAACGGAGAGATACTGCATCAGAAATTACTGGCATCACGGTTGTGTTAATACGGCAACAAGTTTGACAAGTAGCTCAGCTGTCGCTGACGAACCCGCGCGACGCGCTGCATCACGGCAAACGGCAAAATTTTAAAACATTCACGTGACCATAACCACGCCCATATTGGGGGTGATATGTTGTCCTTTTAGTAACATTAGATATAGCCTACCTGTGCAAGAAATTTGACGACTCTAGCTTCAGTTATTCCTGAGGTATGTTTAGCGCCTTGAAATTCAAAGTGGATCACGTGACGTGACCAGGGCCATTTCAGGGACAGTTTGTCGTCCGTAGGATGGGACTTGCTATGATCAATCGTCATACCAAATTTGAAGTGTCTACTATTACCTGCAACGAAGATATGAAAGGCAACGTAAAATGTAAAAATTCTCGTTTTGAGCCACCCTTTGGGGGACTTAGGGGTAACGTACGCGTTAGAAAGCGCGTGGTTGACTTCCTATTAGTGCTAATTGGGGGACGCTGAATTCGCGGGAGTGGAAAACGCGGGAGTGGAAATCTCGGGAGAAGAAAAAGTAGGGAAAGCGAAGCGATACTTATTGCGGAATGTATTGACTGAAAATCGCGTAATAATATTCGGATATCATTAGCATAATAGCACACCGATGTGCTGTCAATACCACATCGACTTAATTTGGAGTGCAACGTTTGATGAAAGACGAGCCTGCGAGGTGTGCTTAGTAGCACGGCGTGACACCGACTTGCTCTGGTCCCGTGTGGTCACCAGCGCTTCTGTCCTAGCTGCATGCAGCAAGTTGAACAACAGCAACTCAGATGCCCGCTCTGTCCTACGGATAACCAGATGGTGTTGCGTTTGTTCTAACTATCCGCCTAGATGGCTGACATTTTGACTGTCCGTCTGTCTGTAACGTTCATGAATTGTGATCACATAGTGCAATAAACAACTATTTCCAGTGGTCAGCAACTAACTTTGTGAAAGAAAACTTTTGGCAATGTGAATTTTGGCTTTCCATACTCGCTTCTCTCGCGTTTTCCACCCCTGTATTCTGGTGCCATGATTTCCACTCCCGCGTTTTCCACTCTTGCATTTTTGACGCTCTCGCGTTTTCCACTCCCGCGTTTTCAGTCGCCCCGCTAATTGAATTTTTTTCACCAGCTCTCACGGTTGAGGCGCTATGAGTGGATATTGGTTGAAAATCTTGTTTTTGAAATGGGAGTTGGTCACTTTGAGCGCAAATTTCAGGGGGAACGGAGGTAGACCACCAACGACTGTCGGCATCAGAAAACTAGAGTCCCTGGGCTATCACGTGGCGTTGTTTGCGTGATCCTGTGTTTAGTCGTTTTGATACAGTGCCGGCTTGTGACAGACGGACAGGCAGACAGACAGACGGACGGACGTACACACGATGACGGCTAATACCCGCGCTAACATAACGTCGCGCGGTTAAAAATGTTGCAAGATGTTGCATTCTACGACGTCAACGTTGACGATTCTGCTCCGGAATGGAGCAGGCAACTGACCCTGCGGGTGACAGTCGCAGTACACGCAGCGGTCGGCGTCGACGTCTTTGTAGAACGACTCGCGACACAGCTCGCAGTGCGCTCCGAACGTGTCGTCACGACAGTTGACACAGTGACCTCCGTGACCGGTCCGCTGGAACAGCTCCTCGTCGAAGTAGCACTCGTCCGACCTGCCGCCGCACTCGCACGCTACACACGCACGCGCCAGACTCTCAGCTTTCTGTTCCGTAAACGTTATTACTTCATCTCCGGCAAGTGGGCGAAGCACGTCGATCAGCGTATCTGTATGTCTGTTTGTCTGTCTGTCCGCTCGCATATCTCAAAGCTTGCAAATTTCACCAAATTTTCTGTACATGTTGCCTGTGGCCGTGGCTCGGTTCTCTGACCACAGTGCAATACGTTATGTACTTCCGGCTTATGCATGACGTCATTTTTCGCATAATGGGGCCAATGAGCCAAAATCAAGCACGACATCGTTTAACCCAATTCGCCAGATATCGGCACCATGGGCACAGTTGCTGTCTACGATTGCAGGCTTTCTAGATAGAAGACACTCAGCTACTTTTACGATATTGCTGGTACGTTTTTTCGCACTTTTGGCGATCCTGCCTTTTCCAAATATCTGTAAAAGGAAAAGGACAGGAAGAGTATTTATATACCGCCGTTTACTACGCAAGCATAGTCTCAAAGCGCTCTGACATGGATCACAGCTTTAACTGCAAATTACACCATGCCTGCCTTTCCTTTGTAAGCGCTGACCAGATGGCGCCACCCCTAACTGAAGTAGCAGACATCCAGTTGCAGCTTGCAACTCATCTATCAACCCCGAAGGGATGAAAGGCTGAGTTGGCCTGGTTGGTTGACCTATAACGGACGGTTTACCCCATAAATGGTCACCCAGCAGCTACAGGTCGAGCACAGAACAGGGAAAGTCCGCCAGCCAAAGACCGACGTTCTACCGCTGTGCCACGCAACCAATACTAATAATAATACTGATGATAACACGTATCCAAAGCAATTAGACATTGACAAAAGGCCGCATAGCCGTGCCACCCCGCGCGGCGGCGAATGGATTCGTCCGATCTTGATCGAATCTAATGCATGGTTCCTTGGACCCACATGAGTCAGCCATCCAGACCGCATCTCAATCGGTTCAGCCGTTCTTGCTCACTCAGCGCAACCGTATACCGAACACAAGACAGACAGACAGACACACAGAGCTACGTGCGACATCTGTAGCAACAGGCCGCATCTATGCACTAAAGGAAAGCAATGCGGCTTAAACATAAAGAAATAAGAAAAGTAACATGCACAAAATATAGGCCTAACGGTCTCGCATTGTCACTGTATAGCGAGGGCGGGCGAAAAGAGATTTCTGCGACAACGTGAGGTCTACATACGGTGGCATTCGTATGCGTCGCGGATGGTCGCCGGTCGCCACTGACGGTCGTTGTAGAACGGCAGACATCGATCACAGTCGTCGCCTGTTGTCTGATGTTCACACTGACAGACTAGACGCCGTCGACGACCACGTCCCACCCGGCTGCTGCTGCTGCTGCTGCTGTCCGTTGCCACATGCCGCGAGTCGTCGGCCTCGACATAGACGCACTCGCTCCCGTGTCCGTTGCACTTGCATCTACACAACCATCATCATCATCATTTAATTTCAAGAACGATACATGCAGTGTACAATACAATTTAGGCAATAAACTAATCACAATCCTCTTGGTGAAGCAAGGCAAACAGTGCACTGACAACTACACCAGGTTATAAGCCTAATAAACAATGAAAACACAGAAGAGTCTAGAAACACAAAAACACAAACATAATTAAAAACACAATAACAGACTGGGCTAATCATGTGTTACATACTAAAAATTTCGTTCAGCGCAGCAGTGAACAAAGAGTGCTTACTTTAAACGTTTACATTTCTAAAATCTGTCGAGGGAGGGAGACTGTTCCAGGCATTTATTAGCGGGTCGAGGCGGCAAAGTGAACTATCAGACTTTTACAGCCCGATTGCGAGTGACGTACAACATTAACCGCATATTCGCGTAATTAAGTGCCGGTCTTGTCCGTGGCCAGCAGACGGCATCTGAGATCTGCTGATACCGGTAAGCTTGTCGTCTGGAGAACAAGAACGGTACACGGCCAGGGCTGGAAAAACCTAGGTTTTTATTATTTTAGGTTTTTAGGTTTTTAAGTTTTTTTTAGGTTTTACCTACGAAGACCGATGTCGCCAACACAAAAGTGTGACCCAAAAGCATCTGAGATCTGCATCGCATAGGACTCATATCCTACTAAAGACAAATCTACAGTCACCGAAGGAAAATGAAGGAAATGAAGCATAAATCTCACAAATCACAATTCATATTTGAATATGAGATTTAAATAATTAATTTAATTCATTAATTTAAATAAATTAAAATAAAATAATAAA
>Ga0209780_1002193_pt1 | contig 13697 bp, 7 predicted proteins | sample WorMetexBAHAMAS2_FD_187384 | JGI IMG/M metagenome (GOLD analysis project Ga0209780, IMG submission 187384) | Marine gutless worms symbiont microbial communities from Max Planck institute for Marine Microbiology, Germany - Inanidrilus exumae... | ecosystem: Host-associated > Annelida > Digestive... | reverse complement strand
GAAGATAGCTTTTACATTTATGAAAGGCCGCCGACTGAAATAAATGTGATCGCTAGCTTCTGTGCGTTGAATTTGCGGATAAAATTTTGATATTTGCTGTTTTAGAACGGCGGCTTTTACAACAAAGAGAAACTGAAGCCAGTTTTTGTTTTTATAGGTATTAATTATAAACACATATGTCAGCTTCTGACGATATTGAAGTCGTTTGTTGCATAAACTTCAAGTTTATGCACAAAAATAAGTTAATCCTCACTGTGACATTTTTGTAGCCTTTATCATCTAAATATTGTTAAGTTTTGTCCAGTTTAAAGTATAATTGATCAATTTTGATGATGAGTAAACGTTCAGTCGTTATAATAGATTTTTGAATTTTGCAAGGTAGTGTAGCAACACAGTTAAGGTGAGGTGGAGATCCCTGTAATGGTTACATAAAGTTTCTTTGGTAATATATCAGTGCAAAAATTTTGAAAAACGCTGTACAATTGCCGAAGTTATGATCAAAATTCAAGTTATTTTTGAGACATAGTGTAGTCCTCTGTAGCCTACTCAGTGCACTTATGAGCTACCCTATTGTGTAATCAACCACAACACACAAATACACCACACTATGCTATGTTGATACACCTACAATAGCTGCTGACGCATGGTAACTAGTCGTTGTTTGGAAAAAAGGTCCACGGAAAATAGGTCCACGGAAAAAACGTCCATAAATGGAATAAACGTCCACGGAAATAACGTCCACTAGGAAAAAACGTCCACTAGGAAATAAGGTCCAGTTGGAGCGTGTGGGAAAAAGGGCCACGAGAGTAGGAAAATAGGTCCACAACATCCGAACATAAGAATGTTTGCGTGTAACATTTTCACGTCTACCAGTAGAACGCCTGGGCTAATTTCACGGACTTTTGGTAGGAATAATCAGCCGTGTGCCACCTCGATTCGCCCCGGCCACCTGGAACATGAACGCTGCCACGCTGTCTGGTGGCGAGTGGCGACCGGACAAACAATCATTCCGAAGGATGGAACAACCACCTACAACATCTGGTCGGCCACAAGAAACCGTCAGTCTGGCGGCTGCTGGAGGCGTTGCAGGCCGACACTGCTGAGGCGTCAGCAAAACTACTTCGTCATGTTGTGGGCACGCTGTCGCCGAAGACGACGAAGAAAGCTGCAACAGCGACACAGGAGCGACTGTCGCGACTGTGCACTGAATATGTCGGTGGCGGTCGTGACCTAAAGGACTTTATGGGCACAATTGGCCACAACATCCGTCTGTCATGCTACTGACAACTGACGTTAACATGACACTGCAGATCGTTGAGCATTATACTAGTCTAGCCCACCGTCTTTAATTTTTGACATTCGGACACTCTGGCGCTCAGACTTGAGCGCCAGAGTGCCCGAATGTCAAGCATTAAATATAACTGGCTAGACCAGTATGGTAGTCAACGCTCTGCGCAATTATTCAGCGATTGTTTAGGCAGAACAAACTCTGATAACTCGTTTTGATGGGCGTAGGTGCATAGATGAGTGGGTGCACTACATAGATTACAATTGACGCTTATAGTTATAGTAGACTTTAGAAACTCAGTTTAATGGGCGTAGCGTCAGTGCTTCTGAGGAGAATAAACATTTGTGTCTGGTCTTTATAGTGCTTGCTATTATATCATATTCTATTCCATTTTATCGGCCTACAACCTTACAGCATGCCAGTCGTTTAGATAGCAAAACGTTTCTCACGGAGTTCATATAGTGGACGGTTTTTCCTATTAATGGTGAACGTTTTTTCCGTTTTCTTCATTTTTGGGTGGACCATTTTTCAGTGGACGTTTTTTCCTATATTCAACTAGTCAAATTCCTCCGTTACAGGTTGGCGAGGGTAATATGCTTTTACCCGTGTTAGTTTCCTTTGTTTTTGTCAGCAGGATAACTCAAAAAATTTACAGATGGGTTTGAGTTTATAAAATTTGGGGAATAGGTAGTTCATGGATAATATACGTAAGTAAGTAAACAGTGTATAGCAGTTAGCAACTAGCCACACCGCTACAGGAAACTCACGTGCCATATGGAATCACACAATGTTACCTGCCACCCGGCAGAAGTGAGATTCCCGCCTTTACCCCAGCCGAAGCAGGTACTCGATTTAATGACCCTGAAGGATGCAAGGCTGAGTTGTCCTGTTTCGAGAAAGCAGACCGGCCAAGCATTAAACCCTCGACCTGTCAGTCGCAAGTCCAACGTACCGCTGAGCCACCACGAAAGCAGCAGATACGTTGGTTAGATTTGGGAAGGTAAGGGTTACGGTCAGAGTTTAGAGTGAAGGTTAGGGTTAGCGCACCTGCTACTCGCAGTCGCAAACTCGCAGGTAACGACACTGGAGGAGGTAATATGTATGCGCCCTCTTGTTTATCAGTTTTTGTTTCACACGGCATTTCTGACTTTCACAGCTGCAAGTAAAATAATAATTAAATATAGACCCAAACGTCGAGTTTTGCGGTCGCGTCAACATTAAGTGCAGTGCAGGTGACATGCAGGAACGAAGATCAAACTCAGACATGACTTCCGCGACAGGACTAAGTTCCCGGAGCTTGTCCACCGGCTCTGTTTTGAGTGGAGCCATCTCTTCCGAACATCTTCTTCAGATAACGTCTGAAGACTTCGTAACGTGCGGCGTAGATGAAAGGATTCATACTGAAGCTGAGATTGCCAAATGCAACGGACAGACGAAATCCGTTCGGGTCCAGGATGGGAATCTATAATAAAATTTGCATTAACATTAGACAGTCGAAATCAGTAATGCGAAATTGTTTCACACTAAAGCTACTCCAACAGTTTATCAGCAAAACAGGACATTGGCCGAAAGAAATGCGTCTTGAGTCATGTGACTTTTTTAAAATTGGGGAAATAAGCGATAATGTCTCAAAAACGGTGCAAGATAGAGACTAGTTGAAATGGAAAACTAGTAGGAAATCGTTCGTGGCCTACCGAATGGTACCATTGCCAATGCCCTTGAATGACCTTGAAGGTCACTCTTGTTGTTCGAAACCTTTATAATTCCCATAGCTCGTGAAACAGCACGTATTTACTATTATAGCGCGTAGCGCGGTCCCTCTGCGGTAGCTGAGCTTCTTGTTGAGATAGGCAAGCGTTCAGACAGAGACAAGCAGACAAACAAAAACAAACACACAGACACGCTGATCGCTATACATTTAACGCATATTGGAAAAGTAAAAACATAGAAATGTAAAGAGTTTATTATTGATAATTGATGATGTACGAGAAAACGATATAGATGAATACATTTCATGAGCACCATAATGCACAGAAAAATAAATAAACCTTATTTTATTAGAAATTATAAAGTGAATCAATAAAGATGATTGCTTATAAAATCTGTGAGTGTGTCTACATGGTGGACCACAACAAGTAAACTTCATATTTTATTTTTACTGCTAATAACATTAATGTCCCAATGTTATTTAATGTTACTAACATAAAATATGCGAGCAAAACTGTAGTTTTACTAGGATTTTGATACATTTATCATTTATGAACAAGAGTATGTAATCAAATTACTATGCTGTTATATAGTTGAGTATTCTATGGTGCATTGGCAGTATAGGAAATCCTGGATGAGTCTTTGTCATCTACGAGTGTGTAAAATGGCTCCGCTTAAAAAATCATAATTGTTTTTTTTAGAAAATGTTGAAAATCCATTGTCTAGCAGGAGATTTTTAAAAACATTTTTATTATCTCACTTGTTTTATTTTCTCAATTTTAGAATGAGAATTCTTTACTTATTTTACCACCAGTCAGTGCCTCTGGTGACTGGCAGTTACCAATGTCTAGGGTCGTAAATTTATACTATTGTTTAGCAAGAGATTCCTTCAGCATTTTTGTAGCATTTTACTCGTTTTCTTCTTTTAAGTTAAAAATTAGAATTATATTATGCTACTAATGTTACCTGTCAATGACTCCGGGGACCGGCAGTTACCACTAGTTACCACTTTGATTACCAATGTTTCAGCTTGGCATTAAAAGTCGCCAATACGATACGATACGATACGATACAATACGGTAGATTTACGTGCGCTCAAAAGCTGACGAGATGTCCAGCTTAATCTAGCGCACGGCCCAGAAACGAAAAATAATGAAAAAATCAAAATCAAAAACCGAGTAGCTCAGAAGAAACGGTGCAAGGCAAAAGTCCGTGGAGGCATTGCAGTCCGGGAGGAAGAAGTGAAACTAAGGGGGCAGGATTTGTGAAAGAGGTAGGTTTTAAGCCGGGAGTGAAAGAGAGATGGAGTTATAGATGTACAAAGTGAATTAGAACAGGAAGTGATGGGTGAAGGAATAGGTGAGCAGGAGATGGAGGAACTGGTGCCAGAATGAGGCTTACGAAGAAAGAAAGGAAGCTGATTCTCCAGAGACAAGGTGAAGCATAACGGAAGGAACGATCAGTTATTTTTAGGGATGATGATGAAGCTGGCCGAGCAAGAGTAACGACGGATGACGTTCTACATCGAATATCTGACATATAATGTTTAACAATAGTCTAAAATATTATATAAGATATTATATTATTTAGCACAATTTGTTGAGAAACCAGTAAGGTTCTACTTATTGGCCCATCTTGTAAGCAACTGGTACCTGGGTGCCCTGTTTGTGGAGGCCTTTGCCCCTGTTCAACTGCGGAGCTCGCATATACGTATAGATCCGGACGTATACGCCTAAAATATACAGAATATACTAATTGGCATACAAACCCCGAGAACAGACAGTAGCTATGCGAAACTAGGGACACCCCAGAACAGCACAAAGCAGATGATTACGGTGACCATCGTCTTTAGAACGTTCATCTCCGTGCGAGACAACTTGGCGTCGGTTGCAGTTCCAGTCGCCTGCTGCTGAACCTGTCCGCGTGACGTGGTTGCCATGGTAGCGACTTGAAGCACGTGACCAGTGACTACCTTGCTTTGGCGTCTGATGGTGTGAAATATACGGCCGTAGCAGAAGGCGAAAAACGGCGACTGGCAGCGGGTAGTGCAATATGTATTGGACGACCGCATATGCCTGCGAACAAATTTCCATTGTATACTTCAGAGGAAACATAGGGAAAAACGATATTATATTATTCGTGTACACTGTATATTACGAATGACTATTAACAAAAATTACAGAATGATCAATTGATCATGTGCTCAAATCTTTTCATCCGTTGACATGCACAAATGATAACGATAATGAAAACTAGATGGCTGTATTGTGTGGAATGCCCACAATACAGTATTCGGCTCGCAGTGCTCGGCTATCTGTGCTCAAGCTGTTTACTTTCTGCATTCGACGACGCCTAGTGTCACGTGACCCAGTAGTCGATGGTGATTGGCTGCCTGTAACTGAATGATGGCAGCGTTATCTGCCGTGTTCTCAACCCGCGTAGGACGTCGCAGAAAATTTGAGGCGGTTTCTTGTACGTGGTGTACAGGCCCGGAAATGACTTTGAATTGATCCCAGCGGTAGAAATGGAAACTAGAAATCCCATAGCGGGTTATTTTGGTAGTGAATTTCCGGCGATCCGTAATAATTGCGCCTGAAATCGTAAGACAAATTTTTAAAAGATTTTTTTTGCGTTTTTTCAGAATAACGACCAATTACAGTAAAGTTTTTAAAATTCTGTTCAGAAAGTTTTCATCGCGACACTGACCGATCGACGTGTTGTGTTCAAATTTAGTGAAATTTGGCCGACGGGAAATCGGTGAGATAGTGTGTTGCTTATCGGACAAAATTTTTTGCCTGGTTTCCAGGTGTCGCTACTGCTCGGATCGCGCTCAAAATCTGTCAGGGCCAGCCCTCGAAAATATACTCAGAGTGCTCCAGATTTCATCCGAATCGGTTTACTTTCGGCGGAGTTATATATCCGAACGCGTGAACAACGCCAAAACGCGCCGTAAAGTGAATCCAATATTCGGCTGAAGCCTAGCTTCGAGCCAAATAAAAACTTTAAAAACTTACAGCGGATTGACGTCAGTGCTATATATAAATTTGTACATCATTATTAGCTCACTCGTGTGCCGAGCACATCTATATATAAAGCTGCCGCGTCTGTCTGTCTGTGTGTGTGTCTGTCTTCCGGATTTCTCAAAAAAGTGCGGACCGATTTTCATGAAACTTTTCATGGTTCATAGGGTTCATACGTAGACGTGAACGGATAAAAACACCCGGAAAATTAAAACATCCGGAAAATTTCAACCCTTAATGTGTAAAAATTCGGAAAACAGTACAAAATTGCCGACTTCGAGAAAGTCCGCATGGGCGACGCACGCTGGCGTGCGCAGTGGTCTGCGGTTCCAGTTCGCGAGTTCGCCTAAGCGCTGGCCGGTGGTACGACAGCGGCACGGGCCAATCGCGCGCGGGCCTGGGGCGTGGCTCGTAGTCTTCAATGCAGGACCGTCTCAAACGCATTCGTGCTCCTAAGTCCAATTTAGTGGTCCCACCTCCCGACCGGCCTTTGGCCGGGTAAACGCTAGTACATACATGATACATAGAAACATCTGTATAGCAGTAGGACGCATACTATTCACTGCGTTATGCATGCAGTCTAAAAATGCATGCCTACCAATTCAATGGCTTTATTCGGCCAGACACTCGTTATCAAACAGCGGCCGTTCACGATTCTTGTCGTACCCATTTCTGGAAACAGGACGAAGCACGTTGCACCGATCCATGGCAAGGCCACGCCCACTGAGGTCATCCAGTCGCGATAGTGCTTCCGGTGAGCGACGGCGTGGACGATCTTGAAGTAGCGTTCGAGGGTGATGACCACCAGACCGAGTTTCTCTGCCGTCAGCCCAATTACCATGAACACTGCTCCCTCTAGAATGACACAAACTGCGCCGTCGAGAACCTTGTTTCCTCCGTAGAAAAAGCCGCGCGTGAGGATGGTGACATGCAAGGCCAGTGTGAACATGCAGGTGAAGAGATTCATCGCGGACTGGTTGCAGATGAGCGTGTGGACACTGCTGCTGAACTCCCGACGAGCGCGAACAAGAACGGCAAGAACGACGGCATTTGCTGCGATGCCGATGCTGGAAATCAGCATGCCGATCGGTACCAGTATCTTCGCCGAGACCGTCGTCTCTGGCAGCGTCGTCGTCGACGTGGTCGACATCACCAACGTTGAGTTGAATGTTGCATCACCGCCGCGTAGAACTTCGCTGACATCACTGGAGTAGTCGAGAGTGTGCCAACCCGTCATGTTGATTTTCATTCGACTATTTCTGCAGCAATGTTGATCTGTCCGTTAATTACAGCTGATGCGACTTGAAACAGGTAGCACTAATACAACAAGACAACTCATCGGCTGAACTACGAATGCTACGTGCTGGTCACGTGCTCTAGTCTCTAGCATCGGGCTTACAGGGAGGGTCAAAAAGTGAACTCTGTAAATATGCAACAAAACAGTGTTTACTAGTATTTTGATGCATTCGTGAACGAGAGAATGCAATCAAATTGTTTTACTGTTGTAGGAATAATTTAGCTACAGATTTTGCTTGCCTTAATTTATTCTTTTTCTTCTTAAATAGACATCTGAGCAAATAGAACTCAGGATCTACTATACCGATTTCCACCAAATTTTCATAATATGGTAGGTATTTGACCGTAAATTGCCGATCTAATCCCCTTTTTATAATGGCTCAAGGGACGTTGCCATGGTAATCAATTTTATCCGCGGGCTTGCACTTGCTACTATCAACCTTATATCAGACTCCACCAACTACAAAGATACCAAAGGCGATACAAAATATTAAAAAGGGGATTGTTTGGGGGTAGTTAAGGTCACAGGTCACTAGAAACGGCACCATTCGATAGAGCGCACACGAGTTCCTATTAGCGTTCCATGATAACTGCGCCGTTTCCCGTTTTAGACATATAACGAATTACCGATATATTGGTCGAAACTCTCCAATCTGAACCTACCCAACCTATATTTTGCGTCCCAGTTAGGATGACTCTGTTGGGATTTGGGCGAGATTTTTGACCTCAACAACTCGAGTCCCTGCGCTGTCATATAGGCGTTATTTGCGTGATCATACTTTCAGCCATTTTACACCGCGTATATATATACCGCGCGACGCTATTCTAGCGCGGTATATTCTGTCGTCGTGGGTCTGTCCGTCTGTCTGTCCGTCCGTCCGTTCCACGCTGGCATTGTACCAAAACGGCTAAACGTAAAATCACGCAAACAATGCCATTCTAGTTTTCTGGTGTTAAAGAACTCGGCGTAATTTTAACAAGGTGGCCACCTTGTTAAAATTACGCCGATCTTACGGTGGCGATATTTGACCAATATCTCGCTATATCTCAGAAATGATGCAACATAGGGACATAGTTACTATGACAGGCTAATAGGATGCGCTCTATCGAATGGCGCTATTTCCAGTGACCTTGGGAACCCCCTAAATTACCCCCAAACCACCCCATTTTCGATATTTTGTATCGCCTTTCATATTCTCGTCGTGGGTAAAGATGGAGACTTCAAATTTGGTGGATAAGTTGATCGTAGCAAGTGCTAGCCCGCGGATAACCAGGGCCGTCGAGAGCAGGGATAATGGGGTAAGCTACCCCGGGCTCCGCAGTGTGGGAGGGGCCCCGCGATCCCTCAGAGTGATTTTTTATCGCCATTTACAACGAATGCAAAATGTGATATTTTCCGAAAGACCACTGACGAGTGACGACAAAAAATGTTTGATTCGGGGTGAAGCAGCCTGCAGGGGGCCCCGTGAGTGAGCGTAGTTCTCCCGGGCCCCAAACTGGCTCTTAACGGTCCTGCGGATGGCAATCCATCCCTGAATGGGGCGTGGTCAGGTCACGTGAACTACGTAAATTTTGGTGGGCACCAACCATATCTGTGGAACGCTTGAAGCTAGAGTAGTCAAATTTTGTACACAGGTATAGTCTAGACTACACCATATCCTTACGGATTACAAACTACCCCTAAAGGGGCGTAGTCAGGGTCGCATGACCAGTTTTCATTTTCGATGCCCGCAATCGTATCTCCTGAAAGGCTGCGGCAAAAGTCGTTAAATTTTGTATACATGTGGAATATATCAAGTACTAGCCTTCGGATGACAGACTACCCCCCAATGGGCGTGGTCAGGGTCACACGGCTTGTTTTTAGGTCGACTCTTCGCCAAAGTCGACCTAATAAAGCCCGCCTCAACGTACGTACGTCCGTCCGTCCACAAAACGTTTCTTCGATTCCAATGAAATTTGACACATTGATAGAGGTCGACGAGTGATGCACGAAGGTATGCAGTGTATGACCCAATCCAAGGCCAAGGTCAAAGTCACGAGCCCTTCAGATTAAAAAATCCGGCCGTATTCCAAAGCTATCTCCTCCGCCATTTACAATGGGAGCTGGCAACTGACCGCGGAGTTTTAAACTAGGGCACAATATCTAAATTTGACCGGGCCGGATTTCTGCTATCTGGTTTAGGTTTTGTGTCAAGTGACTTTAAAGTTGTCACAAACGTCAGTTGCGAAGATTCGACCGTCACTTTCCGTATGGGGCTAATTTTTTATTTGCCCCAATCATATCTTTGGAATTGGTGAAGCTATAGGCACTTCAAATTCCGTGTGCTGATTGACACACAGAAGTACTAGTGCATGCACGATAGATTATGCCCGAAAGGAATGTGTTTAGTTTAGAGTCGTGTGACCTCTGTAAATTTGGGGAAATAAGTGCACGATAGGGGCATAGTAACACTAGGCCTAGTAGAAAATCGTATGTGGCCTATAGAATGGCATAATTGTCAATGCCCTTGAATGTCATTAAAGGTCACTTTTGCTGTTTGAAACGTTTCTATCTCTTCGTGAAAAATCGCACGAATTTACTAACATAGCGCCTCGCGCTGTCCCTCTGTGTTACAATACTGTCGTGTGACAGACGGACGGACGGACACGACGACAGCATATACCTCAATAGTAGATCATTGTGCTGTAAAAAGCAGTAAGCATTTGGTTTATTGGCTCCCCCTGTACTGCTGCTCACTGGCTGTATCTCATTAAGTTCTGTTGCTTGCGTGATCGTCGGCTAAACCAGGATTCACCGGCTAAACGAAGCCAATGCGACATGCAATTGAAAGACAAAGCCCGTTCAGGTGATGCGTATACATGTCCCTTTACCTTTACCTTTGTCTTCAGCCCTTTGACATTAGGCCATTAAGGGCATTGGCATGCTATTCATATACTATGTGCGTATACGTACGCAAAAATTTCTGTCATACGCAAGTTCTGCGATTTTTCGTACGTGCTATTCGCTATAAGTTTGTAAAAATTGTCTCACGTACGTGCACTCCACGATGATCGTATTCTATTTATAGAACGCCTAGTTCAATGGGCAATTGGGCGTGCTCGTTAAGTAGTGTTTTTGTTTGTCAGTTTATTTTTAAAATGATAAAAAATATGCGAATTTGACCATCTGATTGCTTGTAGTGATTATTTCGCTCGGTTTCTCTTATTTAAACGTGCATTTTCTATGAAGAAAGTTATGCTGAAAAACAGTCGTACGTTACGTTACGCTTAATCCTTTCGACGTAGATGATGACGTAATTTTATTATTTACGCACGAATTTACGATTTTTCGCACGTAAGAAAGTTTTGTGAATAGCGTTACCCATGTAGGAATTTGCGTTCGCAAAATTTACCCACAGAAACTGGCGTACGAACTTTCGTGAATAGCACGCCTGGTTCGAAGGGCCAATATGCGTCATCATGCCAAATGCTGCGCAGATCGGTCAAACCGTTGCCGAGATAGGCCTATGGTAATTTTTAAATTGTTAGGATGCCGGCCGCCGCCATCTTGTATTTCTTTAGATCTCAAATTTGTAACGGACCAAACGGACAAACGGTCACCAGGGCCGAACTGCGTCACCGTGCTAAATTTTGTTGAAACTGTTGCCGAGATATGGCGATTTTTCAAACTGGCGGCCGCCAGGTTGTATTTTTGAAATTACAAAGTTCTGACTGTGGGACGCATCATAACTGCCGAATTGCGTCACCAACTCACCATGCCAAATTTCGTGGCGATTGGTCAAACCGTTGTCACGATATCTGGATTTTGGATTTCTCAAATTTCTCTTGGATTTTTAAAATTTTGCATTTTAACGATCCGAACGGTCGAGAAGGACGAACTGCGTCACTGTGCCAAATTTCGTCGAAATCGCTCAAATCGCGGCTGAGTCGCTGAGATATAACAATTTTTCGTTTTTTCCAAGATGGCGGCCATCCGCCATCTTGGATTTGTAATGCGTGTGTGGGGACCACCCGCGAAGGGCCTTTTGGTGGTCTTTATCACTGTGCAAAATTTGGTTGGAATCGATGCAGTAGTTTTGATAATATGCACGTTTTTCGATATTGCGAGTTTGGCTTGAAAACGCCTCAAAATTGTTTTTTTGGGGTTTTTTGACCCCCTAAATGGGGAGAAATGTGAAAAATTTCCTTAAAAAGGCACATCCTTGAGCGAGTCCGCGTCGTTTGAGACATCATGCGTGACTGAAAATCCGTCAACGGGTCTGACCTGTAGGTGAGTTCCTTAAAAAGGGCATATATAAAAATAATTTTAGTACCAAATTTTTAGTAGGCACACATGACTAGCCCAGTCTATTATTGTTTTTATGTTTGTGTACTTGCATTTTTAGCTTCTTCTGTGTTTTATTGTTTTTTTCTGTTTATTAGGCTTTTAACGGTGTAGTTGTCAGTGCATTGTGTGCCTTGCTGCACCACGAAGGATGGCGATTAGTAAATGTCTTAAATCGTACTGTGCACTGTACCATTCTCGAAATTAAATGATTGATTGATTGATTGATTGGTTATATTTCACCCATGTGCCCAGAAGCCCCCCGTGGACGGATATGCACCTAATTTGGCTCAGCCGTAGGGGTCGCCGACGTAATCACCTGTGACAATTTCTTTGGTGATCGGTTGAGGGGTGTCGATTCTGTGGGGGGTCGAAAATTGCCCTTTCCCATTGACAAAGCCAGTTGCCGTTAACACAGGGCTGGCGCTACCGCGCAGCCTGTGATGTTTCTTCAGTTCAGTAACAGCGAATAGCGATATCCTCCTTGATCCTCCTTGATAACATTCTGTTATCTGTTATTGAGTCATTCGTTACATTCCATTTAAAAGAAACTTGGTGGACGCTGGGTGATATGGCCGACGTAATCCCTTGTCAAATTAATCGGTTCACGGGTTACGGTTTTTATGTTGTTCACTTCTGCAATTCTCCACTGCCTAAGCAATAACGTGCTATACTGATTCACCAGAGGGCGACAGTGTACTGCACATTTCCGTTAACTTTAACGACCATGGATTCTCCATAAGTTCAAAACACCAAATTAATGTCTGCAATTCCAGTATAATATGCAGTGAATACACATTAGCGATTTCAACCAAAAAAACGTATTATTTTAAAGTAATATGGTGGGCTTTACGCCTATCGTATTCAAGTGCAATCATTATGCAGAAACTGATCCCGCCTACCGCGTCTCTATTGGTCACTAAATATAGACCACCGGCTCGTAGTAAACAACACCACGCGTTACCATGTGCGTCATCCTGTGAATTCGCAGAACTAGCGGGAGCAATGTTGTTGGCGGCGCTCCTAACCCACGTCTAGTTGGGCGGCCAGTGGCCGGTGGCGAGATGAAATGCGCGGCGACTGGGTCGTAGGACGGTCTGGCGCTGTCGCCGGGCGATGACTCAGAATGAGTAGTCAGTGAATGTTGACCGCCGGCAGCCGTCGTCAGACTTGAGCCGAGCGCGCGCCGCTCTGTTTGTTTACAGCTGATCGCAGGCCGGCGGTTCTTCGCGTCGATAATGTTTGATCTGCCGGCAAGTCTGGATATAGTAAACTGCACCGGAAACAGTCACACGCCTTCGGCGAGTCGGTCGATGCCGACTGCGAAGACATTTGTTGATGCAGACTGCAATCAGCGAAGCCAGTTTGAATCTGACGACTTGCACACTGCCGACAGAGCACGTCTTACGGTAGGCCTTTAGCCTATTGCGTACACTCTGGCGTAATCATCACTCAGGCAGCAACAGTAGTTGCAGTAATTATCTTCATTTTCTTGTCATATAAAAAATATAAAGCATATATTTTTTAATTTTCAGTCTCGAATGGCGTCTTCTAGTGCATTATGACTATTATACCTAGGGCGAGGGCAGAATATGCTGTCTTGGTATCCCACGTACGTATAGGCCTTAAGCTTCCACTAGGCTAGCATACAGTTCAGAAATGAACGTAGCTGTACTTGTAAGTTGTATGGCTACTGTTTGGGGGCTATAGCCCCGAGTCATGGCGAGCGCGGTAGTGGCTATGAGAGCTAGGCCTATACAATACGATACGGTGCATTTACGTGCGCTCAAAAGTGACAGATGGCCAGCTTAATCTAGCGCACGGCACAGAAACGAAAAAATAAGGAAGGAAAAACTAACTCCGTGAGTCCACCGCGACGGCTCCACCGCCAGTGATAGTCAATAGACATGCTTTACCGCTGTCCTCATTTCAGCCAGTGGTCGAGTGTGAGATTATTAAACTGTTACACTCCACACCCTCAAAGTCTTGTTCCCTTGATCCGATCCCTACATGGCTGTTGAAGCGCCTGTCTACGTGCATCGCTCCCGTCATCTGCCGTCTG